>JGI20160J14292_10000380_pt1 | contig 40190 bp, 30 predicted proteins | sample COG_10_FD_14292 | JGI IMG/M metagenome (IMG submission 14292) | reverse complement strand
CAAATCTACCACTTAAATCAGTAGCATAAGTATATATAGTATTCATTGATAAATCATGAGCATTCCATGAAGCATCAAATCTACCACTTAAATCAGTAGCAAAAGTATATATAGTATTCATTGATAAATCATGAGCATTCCATGAAACATCTAAATATGATCTATTTACAACATGAGTACTTGACGTAGGATTGTATAATAAAGACATATATTTGGATACAAAATTAGTAGCAGATAAATCAGTAAATGCACCTTGTCCAGATGAATCATAACCGATAGTTACATTATCAACTGTGCCTGCATTAATATCTGCTGTTGTAGCGACTAATGAAGCGAAGGTTGCGCCAGACAAATCGGCCTTTAAATTCTGTATGTTAGTTATCACTACTTGTAAATTATTAATCTGACCACTTTGAGCATCAATAGTGGTACTACCAATATTACCAGTAAGATTTAAATTACCGTGTATAAATACATTACCACTTATATCCATATCACCGTCATTAAAAGTTTGATACACATATTTTACTTCATCAACTTCAAGTAAGGGTGCTTTTATTTTCCCTGTAACCTCTAGATCACCGCCTAATTTTGATCCATTATAAGTAATGGTTGAAGTGATATTTGACATATTATTTGGGTCACTAAAATTAGCACCACCAGCGATTACCAAATCTTTATTATTCTTTGTTTTAACATAAATATTATCATTAAATATATTATGTGTAAAACTAATATTATATTTACCGATACCAAGTATAGTACTGTTACCTGATTTAGTAATTATCTTAGATGTCTTATCAATACTATCTTTTAAATTTAGCACATTATTGATAAGAGCTAGAATATCATTCTCAAGATTACTAGTTCTATTAAATAAGATACTTATAAAAGCTTCGTGAGTTTCATCTTTCTTTATTTGCCATTTACTAATATCTTGCATATCTTTGATATCTTTATTTAAATCATTATTTAAATCATATATTGTAGAAGACAGCTTAATATTATGAGTTTTTAATTCTTCAAAAGTCATCTTTGAATTAGTTGTTATTTCAGCAACTATTTGTTTTAATTTTACTAGAGATTCTTTCACAGGTTCAGGAATATGTACATATTCGTCATCTTCTTTTTTATACAGAAAGGTCTCCATTTCTTCTATCTTTTCTAAAATTTCTATATATTTTTCTTTTAATACATTATTATCAGAATTATCATTAAGATTATTCATATAAATATTAATAATATAATTTAAAATAGAAGGTAGGTAAAATTATCAGCTTTAATTTAAATTCTAGATTATTATAATGAACAATCAACTTGAAATGAATGATATCATCGCCGATTTTAATAATGATAAAAATATATCTTCGTATTCCATGTCATCTGATGACGAATTAGAATTATCCTCGAATACCGAAGATAATAGTACAAGTCTTGGTAAGACTAGAGATGATGAATTTCTTTTTTATAATAATGAAAATAGTAATTCTGATTGTCACAATGATTCTAGTTCCGATATAGACAGTAGTACAATAGAAAAATCTTTTTTCACATCCACTGAATTATCTTCTAGAAAAGACGATATTATTAAATTATTCTACATGTTTGATGTAGTTATATTCACGGATGATTATAGAATTAATATAGTATCCAAATCTAATTGTTATTGGTGGTTATCGTCAAAATCAAAAAAACTTATTAATACCGATGAGTTTCCAGGAATATTATTTTTATCTTTTAATTCAGTAAACCTTGTTAAAAAGATAATTAGCAAACATAATACAGTATTACTTAATAGTGATTCTGAATCATGTCATAATAAGTATAAATATCAAATATGTTTTGATGAAGGTGATATTTACAAAAATATGGTATATAAAAAAATACAAATACAAAACAAATTACTTTTCGTACCTATGAGTAAATATCAATTAAAATTGACAGAATATCGTTTAAGAGGATTTTGTCAAATTATGGAAGAATTAGGTGCTATAGAGATTGAAATTGAATTTAATCATGGAAAATTAGAAGGAAAAAATAAGAATATTGAAATAAAATCATCTGATTACACTTATATTGCGGGTACTCTAGGGTTCTCTGCTTCAAATAAGGAATCAGAAAATGAGGGAATAACGTATAAATTAATTTATCCAAAACATAATACTTTCATACTGAATTCTAAAGTCATAAATAAAAAGATAACAACTGGTAAATATATAATTAGTAAAAAGAATTTTGATTCAAATTTAGAATTACAATATATTATAGATTCTAGATGTAGACATTTTATTACTAATTACTCCACAGTATTTACTTTAGATAATTCAGTTTCTTATGATTATAAATTAATGAGTAAATTAGAAGCAAGTAATTTTAATCTTGGATTTGAAACTAGCAATGAAGTAATAAAGAATTTAAAATTATCTATTAATACAAAGGTTAAATTTTGCGATCAAAAGGATTCTTATGCAAATTTACTTGGTGATAATGTTAGTTGGGATTCAATTGGTTTTAATTATTTATTAGGTACGTTAAGAGAAGAAACTTTTAAAGAAGAAGGTATATTTAAATTAATATTTTTTATTCACAAGTATATTGATAAGGTTATTTATAAGAAAAATAAGGAATATTATTATATTATTAAAAAAATTTACAAAACCATAAATAAGGAGTTTAGTTTCACTGATTATAGAGATTTATTATTATCTCATTTCACTATTACTAGTCATTGGCTACATCTTTTAAATTTTATTGATATCTTGGTTTTTAAAAGTGTATCTTATGATAAATTAGGATTCTTAATATTAATGTCACAAACAGACTTGCCACCATTTAAAAAACATCAAAAAATAATTAATTTTATTAGACATGTGTCAACCCAAGAATCATCCGAAGATCAATTTTGGGAAATGTTAGAGCCAAATAATTATTATTTGGCAATAAACAAATTGGATAACGAATATGATATTTTAGAAAAGTTTAATTGGTTTAATCTAAAAAAGCTTATTTATGATTTGAAGAAATATAAACCTAATAATTCATTGGATGTAAATAATGAATTGAGTTATAGAGATTTATATCAAAATTTTATTTTAGGTCATAATATTTCTCAATTTGAGAAAAATATTAAACCATATTTAATCAAATTTATTAATAACAATTTTACTGAAAGAATAAAACAAATAGAACCTCAATTATCAGGTCTTATTTTCGAAGTTATAAAAAGTAGACAAATTGTTTATTATAACATTAATACAGAAGAAAAATTAAAAGATTTAGTAGAAACAAAAATGTCACAGATCGAAGAAGGTTTTGTATTTTTTACCGATATATATGATTTAGTACAAGATCATAATAGAGATGAAATCGCTGATCCTAGTAGCAATTTATATAAAAAGTTAGTTCCTATGATTCAATCTCATACATTTAAGAACAAATATCCATATATTTATAGAAAATTAACATATATCTTAATTAACTTTGATGATATTTATAAATTAGTAAATTTTTGTAGCAAATCATCAATGTTTAATAATATGAAAAGTTTTTGTCTATCAATTGTAAGAAAAGCATTATTATATGATTATAAATTTAATATTAATAACATAGAATTAAATAAACTAGGATTTAATATATTATTACTTCATATTAAAAATACAAGTGAAACTACCCCAGAATTACTCAAGGTTAAATTTTTTATTAAATTGGCAAATTTTATTATTAAAGAAAAGACTCTTCGGTTAAATGATAATATTTTACAACAAGTTGATCTGGATGAAGAAATAACCAAATCTATTATCAATTGTCATGATTTTGATACTATTGTAGATATAACATGCAATCATCTAAATAGTAAATATAATTTAAATATCGAAACTGAATTTTATCGTTTAATGAAAAATTAGGTCTGTCATATAACAAGTATCATATAATGAAAACCATATTTCTAACTACGTTAGAAAAAAAAATTAATATAAGTTTTTATATATGTCCAAATTAGATAGTACAGATACATATTTAAATTTAAATGCTAATCAATTTAATACATGGATTAAAGAATTTGAAGTTAAGTATCAGGAAATAGAAAATAATACTAAGGTAAAAAATAATTTAGAAATTTTTAATAATTCAATTAATAATTCTGATGAGTATAATTCACACGAGTTTGAATCAGACGAATCTGAGGAAATTGATTCTGAGGAAATTGATTCTGACGATGAATCATCAAACGTTTTTATTGTAGACCAAAAAGCATCAAATACCAGTTCTACTAAGGGTAGTAGATTATTATATAATAAAAGTGTTACTCTATTAAAAAAAAGTATAATATCTGATACACCAATTTCAACTAATAAAAATTTAATATCAAGTGAATCCAGTTCTATAGAAAAAAAACCACCTAAAAATAAAAAAAAGTTAACATCAAATGAATCTAGTTTAATAGAAAAGACACTAATGATTAATAAAAAGAATAGACATGGATATAATACAGAACAACCAGATACAGAATCTAAAATAGATGAGATTCTCAGTTTAAAACAACTTAATAACATGATCCCTGTCTTTAGTAATCGAAGTAGTAAAATAAGTACACGTGTAGTAAAAACCAATGTAGAAGTTGAAGATGTAAAAATAAGTACTAATAATCAAAAAAAATTAGGTGATCACGCATTATACAAGTTTATTCTTAACAGACGAAGATAATATTTTAACAATTTGAAATTATTTTGTTAAATTATTATTTTATATAATTTATCAAGTGATATTTTAGATAATCCTTAAAAGTAGGATAATAATCTCTCAAGTCATACCAATTAATATTATATTCTTTAATAAATTTTCTAATAAGATTATAAACTAGTTTATATCCTGTATCTGATGATATTTTCTTAACATATTTTTTTAAATTTGAAAATTCTGGATAACTTGAACTCCATTTAATAACTTTCTTATGAAAAAATGTTGTTACTGACTTTCTTAGATTTTCATCTTTATTAACATCAATATATTCAAAGTATGTGCCGATTACTGGCGGTGGAGGATAGTACTTTTTAATTCTAGGTGTTAAATTATTTTGATCCATATTTCTTATTGAGATAATTTTTAAAATCATATATTAAATTAAATTCAAATTTATCATTATCTATCTTTTTAATCCAATAATCTATATAGTCTTCTAACTGACTATCAATATTTTTTTCTTTAATATTTTTATCATGTTTTAACATTATTTTCTTTATAATTGTTACTAATGCAGTATTAAATAATTTTAAATCAATGATATTTGTTTTAATCCAAATATTTAAAATTCTATTTATATTACTAAATGGTTTATTATCTAAATTATGATCTACCCATTCAGATAAATCTTGAATATTATCTATTTTATAGATGGATAATATAGTACTATTATCAATTATTATACTAGGTGTAAGCATTTGTTGATATATTATAGAAGAATCTAACTGATCTTTTTGAAGAGTACATTCTTTATCTAAAAACCCTTTTAAAAAAATATTAGTAGGGCACATATGTTTATCTTTGTCCGGTTCTGTTTTATTAACAATACCAAGGGTTAAAGGATGTAGAAATTTAGTATCTTGTTTCACGCATTCTCCTGAACATTTTATAGTTCTAATATTATTTTTAGACATTAAAGTATACTATATAAAAAATTTTAAGTTTATGTGTAATAATATTGTTTAATTGATTATAAAGAAGATAACAATAAATATAAAGGATATTTATTTAATAAATCGTATTTTTGTGATTATAAAAAATTGTATATTTTAATTTAAAGGTGTATATAGTTACATAGGTAATGATTTCGACCGACTATGAATCAGATGTTTCCGTTTCTTCTGATGAGAATCCAGATCAGAGTTCAAATTTTGATTTTACAGGTAAAATACTCAAAAATTATAATGTTATATCCGAACTAGGGCGAGGATCATATTCAATTGTATGGTTAGCATATAATATTTCTGATAATGATTTTTATGCACTCAAGGTCCAAAATCCTGAAGATTACAAAGATGGTATTTCTGAAATTAGGATTTTAAGAGATCTTCCAAATAATGAAAATTTATTAAAATTAAAAGAACATTTTTTAAAAAAAATTGGAAATAAACGTTTTCTATGTTCTTCCTATGACTTGTGTTGTGGAAATTTAGATACATTTATTAGAAAAGGTGAATATAACAATGGATTAGATATATCAATAGTAAAAAAAATATTCCTTCAGTTAATTCAAGGACTAAATATTTTACATAATAAGTGCAATTTGATTCATTGTGATATTAAAACTGATAACATATTATTAAAAGGACATAATAATAGAGATAAATATATTATTGATCTTTATAATGAATATAATTTTGGAACCAAATATTCCGAATCTAAGAAAAAGTACTGGGTAGATAAGGGGAAAGATCTAAAAAATATAAAAAAAATGAAAGTGAACGAACGACTTGGAATAAGAAGACAAGTACATCAAGAAATTTTAGGTTTAATACAAGATAGAATTGATACTAATGAATTTAAAAGTTATATATTTGATAATTCATATATAGAATCACCAAACATAACGATAGCAGATTTTGGAGCTGCATGTACCGAAGATGAATCATATGATGACGATTTTGGAACTAGATACTATCGAGCACCTGAAGTTATTCTGAAGGGAAATGTAACTGAAAAAGTAGACATATGGGCAGCTGGGTGTATATTATATGAATTAATTATAGGCGAATTTTTGTTTGATCCTGACAAAGATAAGAATAAAACTCGAGATTACTATCATCTTTTAGAAATGACAAAAATATCAGGAGTGTTTTCTAATAAATATTTAAAAACTACCAAGAATTGGAGTAAATTTTTTGATAAAGACGGAGACCTAAAAGATATAGAATATCGCGAATTCTATGATTGGGATGAACTAATGGAGAAAGTTACAGATTCTGAAGTAAGAAATAAAATTATTGATCTATTAAAGAAAATGTTACAACTAGAACCAAAGAAAAGAATATCTTCTGACGATATATTAAAGCATTCCTGGTTTACTAGTAATGAAATTTCTAGTTGTTAAAGAAAGTTTGTTTGAAGTTATTCTATGTTATTCTATATTGTTTTAAGTTGTTAGCCATAAGGATTGAAAGAAACATGTCCGTGTTGAATTGTAGCAGAACAACTTGCTGCAATACAGTAACCATTACTAGAATGGTCAACTTTTGACGAACAGTTATCACTATATTGTTTAATATATGCTGTTGTAGAAGATGATTGAGTCCACGAGTTATTATAACTTTGACTCCAAGGAGTACTCGTACTCGTAGTACTGTTTACTGACGTGCTGTTATTAGGCGACATCAATCAACATTTTATTAATGGAACATATAAATATTAGAAATTTCAATTTTTTTATGATCTGATATTGTTTATCAGATAATGAAAAGCAAGTCTCGGCGCGAGTAAAAATCAATTTTTTAGATTATAATTATAATCTAAATTATTATAAATGATAAAAAATCTTATAGTAAAGATTATAGTTGAAAAGTCAGAGTATAATCTTAATAATCCTCAAAATAATAATATGGTTACATCAACTTCAGGTTCTGGTTTTTTTATAAAAGAAAATTTTATATTAACATGTTATCATGTTATAAAAGATCATGTCAAAATATCAGTTACTCATAAAGATACTAATAAGAAAAAATTATCTGTAATTGTACATTCTGTATATCCTGATGATGATTTAGCAGTATTATATATTGATAGTAAAAAGTATAAATTAAACATACCAGCTAATATACCAGTTCATATTTCAAATAATAATATAAATGATAATGAAAATATGGTTTTAGTTCTAGGATATCCATTAGATTCAAATCATCTAAAAACAAGTAAAGGGATACTATCTGGATTTCAAGATTCTTTCTTTCAAACGGATGCAACATTAAATCCTGGTAATTCTGGCGGTCCTTTAATTTGGAACAATAAGATAATAGGTATTAATGTGGCAAAAATTACTTCAGATAAAGTAGATAATGTTGGATATGCTGTACCAATTCAAAGATTTTTAGCTTATCAAAAAACTAGGTTGGACAGTATAATTAATGAAAAGGTATATTTAAAACCATCACTTTTTAGTGTATTTCAGAATATAGAAAATGAAGATCAATTTAAAAAATTTAATTTATTATTAAAAGATGATCAATATTATGGTATTAGGGTAACTAAAACTCAGGAAAACTCGATAATAGCTCAGATTGGAATAAAATCAGGTGATTTTTTATTAGAATGGGATAATAAAAAGATAGATATTTATGGTGATATTAAAATTGATGATTATCCTGAAAAAGTAAATATTACAGAAATATGTAAATGGTATCATATTGGTCAAGAAATTAATATTAAATATTATTCTATGGATACCTCAAAAATAATCGAAAAAAATATAAGATTAACAAAACCTGAATCAAATATTATAAATTTTTATAAGAATTATACAGAACCATTTTTTCATACTATAGATAATTTAACATTCAGTGTAATTACCTTTGATCATATTAAAAAAATTAATAAAATAAACTTGGATCTTGAAGATAAAATTTATGTAACTGATAATTTTGTTAATTTGAAAAATAAATTTATAATTTATCTAGTAAAACAGATTCCTACTGAAAATACAGTTAAACTTGAAGAAGGACATGTTGTTATAGAAATTAATAATCAAAAAGTTAGTTCATATCAAGAATTAATAAATATTAAAAAAATTACATCAATAGAATTTTTATCTAAAAGTAAATATTATATATGAACATTGTGACAAAAAATTATAGATACTTGATAATCTTAATATTAATTATAACACTTTTTTACTTATTATATCAATATTCCTTGAAATTTTATAATTATTACTTTTTTAAAAGATATGGTTACTTGATAATTCATGAAGGTATATCTGACAAAGATTGTAATGATATATTTTTGGTTATAAATAAGGAATTGGGAAGTGTTGATAATGAATACACATGGAATGAAAAATATCGGAAAAACTTGAGAGTTCCAGTAGAATCAGAAATAAAAACTGTTATAAATAAAATATTAAATAATCATAATTTAGAAAAAATATGGGAAACTTTCACACCTAATGCAATATTAGCAGAATCTTCTATTTTCTTATCATATCCAAAAGCAGGTAATCAACCATGGCATCGAGATATTGAATTAAAAGATGATTATGCAAATATGATTACTATTGGGATAGCATTAGACGATATTGATGAAGAGATGGGACCACTTGAATTATATTCAAAGAGTATGGATATTCCTGATAAATTATTGGTAAAATTAAAAGATAAATATAATAACAATTATTTAGAAAATTTAAAATATAAAAAGAAAAAATTTATTTGTAAAAAGGGAAGTATCGTAATATGGAATTCTAAAATAATTCACAGAGGAAGTGAAAATTTTAGTAATACAATTAGACCGTTATTTTATTTTTCATTTTTAGAAGGCGATAAACCAATGCAACAAGGACCAACGTATTCATTAAAATCAAATTATAAGCATAAAATTTATATTAATGAATTAAACAATAATTAATTATTCTTTTGAAAGAAAAATTTATATACTAAAAATATTTCAATTGCAATTAGTACAAAAATATATAAATTAGTTAAATCTATCCATTGTTTCCAACTTGGTAATTCTAATAAATATATATCTCGATTTTGCATTTGTTTGTTTTCTTTTAATGTTTTTTCTAAATAATTAGTGTATCTTTTAAAATCTTCACCGCCTTTTAATCCATAAATTATTGCGAAAAGTAATACTATCATAGATAAATATTTAATATGGTATTCATTGAACATATTTGATTTTTCACTATAAACAATTAATCCCAAAGTAAAGGGGATACTAACAATCATAGACCTTGTTATTGAAAGATATGAATTGAGATATGTATTTGGGTTGTGTGATAAAATTATCATATATATTTTATTAGATTTTTATAATAAAATATAATATAATATCATATATAATGAATAAAATTAAAGTAAATATTACCACTTTAATAATGATTATGGGTGTAATATATATGATCAAGATTAATAAATCTAAAGATAGTTTAAACAACCTAGAAGATAAATGGAATAAAGTAAAATTAATATTTTAAACTATATTATTAATAGGTATTAATGCAATAAATCTTACATTTGATATATTGTTACTAATATGTTTAATCTTCCAACAATAATAAGGAATATTAATACCCCCTTTGTTTTTAAAAATATAAAGATGTTCTGTCTGATAATTAGTATCAGTTGGGTCATAATTTAATGATAAATAAGTTTGATGTTCATCTATAATATACTCTTTGTCTCTCTTATTTGACCATACATATGAAGATTTATTTTCTATTATTTCTTTGATCTTTTTATCCATTGTAGATATATTATTTTCATTATTTTCAATTCTTAATTCATATTCTTCTAATTTTTCAGTAAATGAATTACTCATAATTGATAACTCATTAATAATTTCTATAATTTCATTTAATTTATTTTTACTTGTATTAGTGTGTTCATTTAAATTATTTAATCTTTTAGATACAATGGATATATTTTCAACTATTCTATCATTATTTTCGTTATTTTTATTAATATCCTTTGTATAGTTACTAATATGATTATTAAAATTATCTATATGGGCATCAAATTCTAGTTTATTATCATCTACTTTTGAATATATATTATCAACTAGTTGAGTTGAAGTTTCTATTTCTTCAACCAGTTTTTTATCTAATTTATCGATTTGTACTTTATTATCATCTATTTTATAATTTGCATCTCCAATTTTTTTATTAAATTCATCTTTTAAATTATTAGTAATATCACTAAAAGTTGACTTTATATTTTCTATTTTTTTATTTAAACTATCTCTTAAACAGCTAATTTCTTTTTCTATCTTGATAATTTCTTGATCTAAATTATATTTATTTTTAATGTCACTATCGTTAATACTTTTGTCAATGTGTTCACGAACTTGAAAAATTCTATTATTCATATCTTTATGAACTTGAGATATTTTAAGTAATTCTTTTTCAATATTAGAAATATTATTATCAAACTTGTTATTAGCTTTAATCAAATCTTCAGTTATAATAAATAAAGAGTTTATTTTTTCTTCATGTGGTTCAAACTTAACAGATACTTCGGTAAATAAAATATACATTTCTTGTAAACTTTTGTCAATATCTTCAAACTCGTCAATATATTTTTCTAATGTACATTTTATTTCATATACATTATTTGCAACTTTATTTGTGTTATCTTCGTTTTTAATAATCATACTATCCAATTTATTAAGATCTTTATTATTTTCTAAAAAATAATTTTTTAATTGAAACTTTATCATTTCAATTTTATCATCAATAGTATTAATACCATTAAATTCTTCATCAGTTTTATTCATGTTAGTATATTTATTTATTGATTTTATTGGTTTTTCTATTTTATCATCTACTTGTTTTAATTCAAAGTGAGATATATAATTAATACTATAGGGTTCAAATCCATTAATTTCAATCATACTTGGTTCTTTTGCGATTTTTATGTATTTATTCTTTATTAATTTAGCATCGCCTGTTATTCTATATTTTAAATATTCGTTCACTTCTTGAAGTGGTTTGTTAATAATAATCTGTTGATTAAATAAATTTATACCACACGAAGAACCAGTATTTTCACAATCAAACCAATCATTTTTATTGGTTATATTAAATGTATCATTCTCTTCCAAGATATAATCTCTATAATCTTCGTCTGAATATAATTGTAATACTAAATATCTATATTTATTAAGGTTTATAAACTCTAAATCCTTGGTGTATCTATACCAAAATTCATTATTGATTTCAGAATTATTAACAGTCGGAACATGACGAGTATTTAACTTTATTCCATTTAAGTTTTCTGGAGTAATAAATCTAAATTTTAAATATTTATTAATAGAAAAATTATAATTAATTTCTAATTTTTTAGATTTTACATTTATTAATTGAGAATATGTCATTGATTTATTACTTATGTCGATATAAAAAAATTTTAATGGAGGATAATTCTTAATATTTATAAAGTTGTATCCTTATTCAATTGGTTATAAATAATAATAAGCTTATTTCTAACTATGGTATAAATAAAAATTGATAATAATAATTTAAAAATTTAATATAATTATATTTAAATGCCTCCAAAGAAGATACCTAAAAAAGATCTTAAAAAGACTTCTAAGAAGAAAAAAGAAGAATCTATAACGGAAAGTGAATCTACTGAATCAGATGTATTATCAACTAATTCACAAGATGATGATAATATATCTACTGAAAATATTGTTATTGACAGCGACAGTGAAACTAAAGAATGCGAAATTGAAAAAATCATTGAGGATGATATAGATTTTTTCAATCAAGATGAATCAGGTGACTTGGCCCCAGAAAAGTTAATTGTGTATGTTAAAGGCGCGGGTCGAATTACAAATCCTCGAATGACTAGATATGAAATGGTTCGTATTATTGGAGAAAGAACAAAACAGCTAACAATGGGAGCTAAACCACTTGTTAAAAATTTTCAGGATTTATCTTACGAAGATATTGCAGTAGCAGAATTAAAACTCAATATGACTCCTTTTAAAATTAAAAGACCACTCCCAAATAATAAGGTTGAAATTTGGGAAATAAAAGAACTGGATAAAAAACATTTAGAATCATTTATTAATAATTAAACAGAATTCCAACTATAGTGGCATGTAGTACATATATGTGTAAGATTATAACTTTTTGAAACTCTCATAAAAATTGCTTCTTTTGGTTCCTTACTTTTATGTGTAATACAATTTATATTTTTACAAGTAAAATCTCTTGTTCTAGGAAGTGTTGGATCTAAAGTTAATAATTTATTATCTTCTAGATTTTTAATATTATTTGTTTTATCATGAATATTAAATTCATATAATTTAATTGTTTCATTTACTTGTTTTTTGTAACCACAATTACTACAACTTAAATCAGCTTCGAGTATTTTACTCATAAAAAGCTGATTTAATTTAGTTTTTTCATTCATATCTAATTTTTGATATTTTTTATTTTTTAGAATATCATTTTTTGAAAAATTAGCCTTATAATCTAATATATTTTCATTGTTTGATAAAATTTTTAATGCGTCACCTACACTTTCAATAACTGTTCTCTCATCTTCGTAGTTATCAAGTGAGGTAGATTTACTTATTCCTAATGAATAAAGACAATCGGGGCAGAAGAATACCATATTATAGTATATTAATTTACAGTTTTAAATTAAAATTAATTCATTTTTTTCCAAATTTCTTAAAATTTAGATATTTATGTTTGTATTTTAGGTACTTTTTTAAGTATGGAACCTCTTCTATATCTTTATCAACTCCTGTATTATCTTTATTAAATGGAAAATATGTTAAATTATTTAATTTCTTACGAATAAGGGCAATATATTCATTGGAGTCTGAGGTTTTATCAAATTTAACTTTATTATTTTCATCAATAAACTTCTTCAACAATATTTTTTCTAAAATTTCACTATTAATAGTTTGTGTATCTATTTGTCCCGTACTATTTTGTAGTACCTTTTTTAACTCGATTTGTAATGTGTTAAATTCTTCAGGAGTTAATCTATTTCCCAAATTAACTTGTAGTAAAAATAAAACTCTCTCTATTTTTTTCTTATATTTATTTGCCATCCATGGTTTATATGATGGTTCGATAAAAATAGCTTTATAAATGTCATCGATAAAACTTTTAATTGTATATGAATTATATAATAAAATATTATCGGGCCTGATGTTTTTATATGTTTTAATCTCGTTTTTGATAATATATTTTTTTATTTTAAAATCGTTATACTTTGATATTGGTATATCTACAATTTCAGCGGGAACATTCAAAGCACAATATCTAGGTTGTTGAGATGTATTTGATTTTAATTTTAAATAAACTATAAAATTATATTTAATTCTTGCAAGATTAAAATTGGTGATAGTGTTATCTCTAATAAAATAATTAGTTTCGTTACTGTAGAAAAATAATGGAGTTGTATTTTTAACTCCAATAGATATTAACTTGGGGTGATTATTAGAGTCTTTTGTTACATAAAAATCATTACGATAAGAATCGGATAACGGTTTATCTGTAATAATATTTTCCTCTAAATGATTATCATCATTGTAATTTTCTCTGTTATTTTCATATTTTGATAATGTATTAAAATTTACAAAGGTAGCGTTATCTGGTATTTCTTCAGTCATATAAGTTGATTTATCAACTGTTATTCCAATAACCGAATCAACCTCTTCGAATATTGAATTTTCTTTGTCCTTAATAATAGTATCAAGTTCAGTTATTTTTTTTCTAAGTAATCCTTCGTTATTAATTAGTTTGGATGGCAGAATCTCATCTAAATTTTTAATAATAAAATTTTTAATTTTTTGACACACGTTATAATTTAATATTACCAAATTATAATAATGCTTATTATAAACTTCTTTTCCTAAATCTTCTTGTAATAGTAACGCATAATCCGCATCACTTCTTTTAAAATATTTTTCATAATCATTTTTAAAAATATCGTTGGATATCTCATTATATTTTTCAAATATTATACCCATTGTTGTACCCCCTTTATATATAAATTTTAATTTATCTTTTAGTTCTGGATATCTTTCTATGTATCTTTGGATAAAGTTATTGAAATATCCATTTATTAAATACTGAAATTTAAAAATAATCTCTTGTTTTCCTTGACTAAAAACAGTTTCATTATTTACATAAGAAGTCATGACATCATATAACTTTTTCTTTTGTTTAAATTTATCATGTCCATCATTGTTGTCATCTTTTTTGCCATTACGTCCCTCTATTGTCCTATCATCAAAAACTAAACCCTCGTTATCATTCTTAAACATATATACTTGGTTTTCATCTTCATTCTCATTATTAACATCTCTTAGTTTATCATCTATAAAATCTGGTTTGATAAGAAAAGAATCAAAATTATTTAAATCTAATATAATCTCTTCATCTATTTTTTGAATTATATCAAATTGTTCGTCTTTGTCTTTTTTATTTTTTAAGAGTTTACTTATCTTGAGATAAATAGCTAATAACCCATAAATCTTTATGATACCTTCATTAATTACACTATTATTGTGGAAATTATAAACATAATTCTTTGAATTATTAGATATATTATTTGCACTATCAACTAATGTTTTATATTTTGAATAATCTAACTTATTTGCAAGTATACTTATTTGTTCCCTTAGATAATCAATTGCATTATCAATATTATGTTCTTTCGAATTTAAGGAAGAATTGTTTAAAATATCATAAACTAAATTAATATTCATATATTATTATTATAGAAAATTTAAATATTTAAATATTTAAATATTTCTTATAATAATAGTTTACTCATGTGCGATAGTTGACTCATGTGCAATAGTTGACTCATATGCAATAGTTGACTCATGTGCAATAGTTGACTCGTGAAAAATAGAGTTTAAATTAACAAAGTCTAAGATATGTTCTTTTTTTATAAAGTAAACAACTTTTGATATCTTATGTTCGCCTATAGTTACCTGATATGATTTTAGATTATCAGATAATATTTTATAATTTTTTTTAAATTCTTCTTTAATTTCATCTTTAAAATTTGTAATATAATCGAAACTTTGGTTATTATTATCTATATTTTTTAATATTTCTAAAATTGCTATTTCATAATTATAATATGTTAAATAATAATTATATTGTATGGAAATATTATCAGATGATTTCGTGTTTTCAAATCCTGGTTCATTTGTTATTGGAAAATCGTGTAATAATGATTGAATCGATAGAACAACTGATCTTAGATTCATTACACTTTTCCATCCAGGTCCTTGCCAAGTTCCCAAAATTGATAAACATACTTTTCCACATTCATATAAATTTGGATTAAATCTAACATCTTTATGTGTTGTTAAAAGTTTTACCATAGGCGGATTTTTTGGATAATTAATTGGAAAATTTATTTCAAATATATAATAGCCGCCAAAATATGGAGTATTTGATGGACCTATTATCATAACATGATTATTTTTAAAAATATCTTCTTTGTTTATTGACAAATAAACTCCATCTGGTTTATTATTATTAAAATCAACAAAGTCTTGAACTATTCTTAACTTAGTTTTACTCATTATTAAATTAGGATTTTTAACTCTAAATAATTTATTAATAATATATAATTATCAATAATATATTATTAATAAATAATACGATGATAATAACATCAAAATGTCTTATTTTATGATATCAACAATACGTCGATAAATATGCCCATCGCGAGATGTTGAGAAGCTTGTATTAAATATACATATTCCATCGGCAATATATGTCATAAAAAGCACTATTATAGCATATATTGATGGCGTCCATCGTACCAGACTCTTTAAATTAAAAAATTTGAAATTTATATTTAAAAATTTCAAATCTATATTCATATAATGTCCTCTAAGCAATCTACGATTATTAAAGAAAATATAAATCCTAATAAAATTAAACAATGTAGGAGTAAACTCGAAAAACTACTCGAAAAAAACAGACTTAGTTCATCCACCAATTCAAGTTCAGCAGTAACACACGTGACTTTGGACCCAACCTTTCCGGGAAAATATTCATTTGATAAAGAATCCAGAAAAAAACTTAACAAGTTAATGAAAGAGGCAAATAAATATAATATTAATTTGGGAGTAGCGGAAAAACCAAAAGAGTACAATCCTATTAAAGTTGATATCGATTTAGAAATTTTAAAAGAATCATATAAATCAGGTGATAGATTATATGATAATGATTTTATTATGAAAACAATTGATATCTATAGAACTTCGATAAAAAAATATTTGGATGTTCATGATTCTCAATTACAGGTATGTGTATTGGAGAAGAGTGAACCAACTGATAAAGGTCTTACAGTAAAAGATGGAATACATTTATTTTTTCCATATATTGTAGCACATCACAAAGTAAGACATTTAATTAGAGAAAATGTTATTGAATCTTCTAAAGGTGATTCAATATTTAACAAATATACAAAGAGTGTTGAAGAGATTTTTGATAAATCTGTTATTAGTTCTAATTTTTGGATTATGTATGGTAATTCAAAACCAAAATGTAAACCATATAAGGTTACACAATTAATAGCACATGATGATTCCGAGTTGGATTTATCTGAACTAGTTAATGAAGAAGAAGAATTAATTGACTTATTCTCATTACAAGGAAAGAATTGGAAAGAATCAAATTCAACACCCTTAAATAGTACATACTCACAAGAAGATATTGAGTTTGAATGTAACAATAAAGGTATTGATAATTCTACCAGTTCAAATATTGAAACAATATTACCAATAAATCGCGAAGACGATTTTAGAAAAGCAAAGTTTTTGGTATCATTGCTTGCAGACGAAAGATCAGAAAATTATAATGATTGGGTAAGAGTAGGTTGGGCATTACATAATACCGACCGTGGTTTACTCCAAGTATGGATTGATTTCTCAAAGAAATGTCCTACCAAATTTAGTGAAAAAGAGTGTGAGAAATTATGGACAAACATGAAACCCGGATTGACAATACGGTCATTACAATCATGGGCTAAAGAAGATAATCCTCACAAATATTCTGAATATATGAAAACAGAATTCGAAGATCTATTAAAAAAATCATTATCAGGAGATACATATTCAGTTGCAAAAGCACTATATACCAAATATTTTGATCGTTTTGTATGCGCATCTATTAAACACAACACTTGGTTTGAATTTAACAATCATAAATGGAGTAGAGTTGATGGGGGTTATACCCTCATGAAAAAAATTTCAGAAGAGTTTGTTAATGATTATATGAAAATTAGTTCTGAGTATAATCTAAAAGCTATAAACACAACAGGCATTGAAAAAGAAGATTTACAAAAGAAAGCTTCATGTTTCCAAAAGATTGTTGATAAACTGTTAAATCTAAACTACAAGAAACAAATCATGGAAGAAGGTAAATATCTATTTCACGATGATGAGTTTGAAGATAAACTTGATGAAAATCATGATTTACTAGGTTGTGAAAACGGTGTTTATGATTTTGCTAAAGGAGAGTTTCGCGAAGGAAGACCAGATGATTATATCACACTTAGCACTAAAAATAGATATTATGCTTGGAATCTAAAGAATCCATATGCGAAAGCTATCGATAAATTTTTCAAAGAAATTTTACCAATTAAAAGTGTACGTGAGTATTTTTTACAAGCACTAAGTACATGTTTATCTGGTCATAATAGAGAAGAGAAATTGTATATTCCAACAGGTGGAGGGTCTAATGGTAAGAGTTTAACTTTTGACCTTGTTAATTCAGCCTTAGGTGAATATTATATTTCATGCCCTGTTACCATTATGACTCGAGCTAGAGGTTCATCAGGTGCTGCTTCTCCTGAATTAGCACGTATCAAGGGTAAGAGAATTGGTGTTTTACAAGAACCAGATAATAGTGAAACAATGAATGTTGGGTTGATGAAAGAACTTACTGGTAATGATGCTTTTATGGCACGTGGACTATTTGAAGATCCTAAAGAAATTAAACCACAGATCAAGTTCTTCTTAACATGTAATGATTTACCAATTATTCCATCCCGTGACGGAGGTACATGGAGACGTCTACGTGTTGTACAATTTAAATCCAAGTTTGTTGATAGTCCAGAAGGTCCAAATGAATTTAAGATTGATACTAGATTGAAAGAGAAAATTACTGAATGGGGACCAATGTTTTTATCCTATCTTATTTACATTTATAATACAATGTACAAGAAAACTACCTATTTGGTAGAGCCAGATGAAGTACTATATAGTACTAATGCCTACAAGATGGACAATGATCACTTTTTAGAATACTTTAACACCAAGTTAGAACAAGTTGAAGATCCCAAAGCTATTATTAGTAAGAGGTCAGTCTATACTGATTTTAAATCATGGTTTAAAGAATATCACGAAGGCAATAAACTACCAAGAAGTGAACAACTTTATCGATTCTTGGATGATATTGTTGGAAAGTCTAATAGGTCAGGTTGGAAGAATGTTATCTTTAAAACGGAAGAAGGTGATGAAAGTGACAATGAAGGTGTTAACGATCTAGACGTTTAATTTAATTTAAGAAATATTTAATCTAAATTAGTTTAATGTATAAAGTTGCTTCAGAAGCTATGATTATTGGATTAATTACTTTACTATTGGGAAGAATTACTATGGGATTATTCATTAAGAATAAAAATAAAAATAATAAACATCCAAAAGGATTAAATATTGCTTTTTTCAGCACTGGTTTTTTATTACATTTCATAATCGAATTATTAGGAATTAATTGCTGGTACTGTGATAAGAAATGTGCGGCAAACATTAGAAAATTTATTTAATAATTTATTATTAAGATTTACTCAATAATAAATAATAACTCAATAATAAATAATAACTCAATAATAAATAATAACTCAATAATAAATAGCTATTTATTATTAATATAATTATTTACTAATTTTGTGGTATTGCCACAAAATTCCATTATTTTAAGATATATTTGTTCATCATTATTACATGTTTTTATAGCAAAGCAGTTAGACTTATTTAAATATAGTAAATATAATTGTATTTTTAATAATGGGGTATCTGTTTTTAATTTAGATACATTTAATAGAATTTCATTTAATAATATTATTGTCAATTCTTTATTAATTTGATATGAGTTATATATGAAATTGAATGTTTTAAATATAAGTTTATCCATATAGTAGTCGTTTAATATTGTATTTTCATATTTTAATAAATCAATACTATTAATACTTTTAAATAATTCATATTTTGCTTTTAGTTTTGATTTATATAACATCTTTATAAAATTATAAATAAAATTTCTTTTCTTCGGATAATAAGAAATTATTATTACAATACTTTTTAAAATAAATAAAGCTATTGTTTTACTAACAAAGCTTTTTGACTCCATTTTTTCAATATATCTTATTAACTTGATACTCTTCTTATTATTATTTAGTAGCTTAGTTATAATATTAATTAAATTTTTATTAAAAGTCATTAAATTTAAATATATTATTTTTTTACTTGGGATGTAAAAATAATATATATTAAATTTAAATATATAGGTGGTTTATTCGGAAAATTACTATATTGACTGGTTTGTTCAAAAAATTACAAACGAACGTTTTTTTAAACATTTTTAAACATTTTTAAATATTTTTAAACATTTTTAAAAATATTTGTCTGAAAAAGTTTTATAGTAATTTTTTTCTCATGTATATTAATTATGGAGAGTTGTACCATATGTTGTTTCCCATTTGAGGAAAATGATACTTCCGGAGTAACTAAATCAAAGAAAGTATTATGTTGTCATCATTATCTATGCGAGTCATGTTTTTTAAGATTAGAATATCATCAATGTCCCTTCTGTCGATTAAGTTTCACTTACACCGACGAAGAATTAATGAAAAGAAAAAGCTTGAATTTAGAATATTATAAATGGCAACCTCCATCTCCAATTTATGATTATATACCATCTGATAATCCAATAACTAGTTTTACAAATCGAGTTAGAAATAGAAACAGAAATAGAAACAGAAATAGACAATTAAATATTGTTACTGTTCCAGATATACCGATATCAGATATTATATCACCTACGCAGACTAATATTACCGTACCATCAGAACCATTTAGTAGAGTTCAAAAAAATATGCAAAGAAGAAGAAGAAGAGACTTGTGTTTTGATGAAGTCTTAGAAAGACGAGAAATGATAAAAAAAAGAAGTAACCTAAAATGGACTAAGAAGAATGAAAGATTATATAAAGAAACCGGTCATTTGACGGAAATAGAATCAATTTAAAGAATGATATAATTCATCTCTAATCTTATCATCAATACAATAAACACGATATACATATTCTTGATGATTTTCATTAGTTAATAATGAAAAATTTTCTATGGTAATATCAGGTATAATCCTATTATTTTTAGGATGATAGAATTTAATACTTGATAAAGGATTTGAGTTTTTACCACTTGTATAGCCAACTTTATATTTAATAATTTGATAGCTTTCTTTATTAAATTTATCAAAAACTTCTGGGGGAAAATTAAACTCTGTCAGACTAATTTTTTCAAATACAATACTTGGAAGTTTTCTAGTTTCTATTTTAGTTAGAAGTTCCTTAACTTTTGGATTACTAGAATTATATATAAAACTATCTACCAATAGTGTCATCTTTTCAACATCATTTATATATTCTGATATTTTATCCGTTTTTTCTAATTCAAATAAAATATCCGACATTATAATCTCAATAGCTTTAACTGTTTTATGATGATATATTCTTCTGTGTAATTGATACCTGATGAAAAATAAATGATATAAACTTTCTTTTGCTTGAATAGGATAACAAATCTCATCGTTAATGACTCTAGGTTGTAAAATTAATCTACTAAAATCAACATCTAATTTTAGACCGATTGCTCTGTTATCCCTGTTTATATAATCAAATTTATCAACATCGACGTTGTTTTTGGGATTTGAAATAATTTGAAAAATCCATTTACCAATTTTAAACTGTTCATTCCAGTTATCATAATTACTATTCTTAGGATTAATTAAATCTCCAATAACAACTAGTTCATCCGGAGTAATATTAATTTTGTATTTATTAATAATATTTTTTAAAATTATTATGGACCTTTCTTCGTGAATACTCATTTTACCTAAACTCTTATAGTTAGATAATTTAGGTAAAAATATATCATCAAATAAATGAGAATACATTAAATGACCTAAATCATGACACAGACCCGCGACAGATATAACTTTAACGATGTTATTAGTTATATTTAACTCTGGTTGATTATATTTAATATTGTTAATAAATTTTTTAGCTAGATGATATGTTCCAATTGAATGTTCAAATCTAGAATGATTTGCGGTTGGAAAAACATAATATAATACACCACCTTGGTAGATTCGCCGAAGTCTTTGAAATTCTGGAGTATCTATAATACTTAAAGCAATCTCATCTACTTCTATATAATTGTGGATATTATCAAAGATAAGAGTATCTTGATTATCATTATTCTCAATAATAGACATTATATATATTATTAATTAATTAATAATATATTAAATCAATTTTTCAACTTCAACTTAAACATTGACATCCTCGTCTGATTCTGACTCTGTATCCGAATCAACATAATTACTCAAGTTAATATTGGATGGTAGATCAAAGTCTTTAGGAGGAGCTGGTGGTTGTTGTTGTTGTTTCATTCTTTCCTGAACTTGTTCTCTTGTTAATACATTAAACCCTACCTTGTTTGCAATAATACTAAAATATTCAGCAATATATTGATCTATTTTTGGGTTTCCTGAAATCTTAATTAAACCTGTCCCAAATAACTCAATCTGTTCTTTGTATTTATCTGGTTCATCTAGTATCTCAGTTGGTTTAGGAATAGGCAAGGTAGGAACTTGTTGTTTTAACCATGAATATCTCTCAAATATTTCCTTATCTACTGACTTTTTCATAGTTTTTAATTCTCTAACATCACGACCAGTTCTTTTCGCATGCAGTTCTTTTAATCTTAATCTTAATCTATCTTGGTTTGATATTCCTTGATGTGTAGGGGGATCCATCATTATATTTTTATCTTTTTCAATTTGTTGTTGTTTACCCCATATATGTTCTTCATCTTTAATATTAACATTAATATCGTCTCCCTCCTGTGACAAATTAAATTGATACCCATCCTTTAAAAATTCAACACTTGATACTAATCCGATATCTTCATACTCTTTCATAAACTTTTTAAATTTTATAATAGCATTTTTAGATTTAAACTTGGATTTATTTTCTTGTGAAATTATGACATTTACCATTAATAATGTTAATATTAATTTTTTAAATATATAAATATCAATTTTTCGCTATATAAAAAAATTGATATTTAATATTCATTTAAACAAAGTTATATAAGTTTATTAATGGTTAGAGATACTATATTGTATGACAAATTAGGCGTAGCCTCAAATGCAAATGAATCTGAAATAAAAAAAGCTTATCGAAAATTATCAGTTAAATGGCATCCAGATAAAAATCCTGATAATAAAGAAGAAGCGACTAAACAGTTTCAAAATATTTCTGAAGCATACTCTGTTCTGAGCGACCCAGAAAAACGAAGTCAGTATGATCAAATTGGTATAGATTTTGTAAAAAATCAATCTGGAGGTCCTAGTATGGACCCAAGCGATATCTTCTCACAATTCTTTGGAGGTAATTCGCCATTTGGTGGTGGTGGTTCTCCTTTTGGATTTAATTTTGGAGGTGGTGGTGAACAGAGACAAAGGAGACAAGAAGATATTAATGTTAAACTTAATGTCACCTTGGAGCAAATTTATAATGAAAGTGAAGTAGATATTAATTATCCTCAAAAAAATTATTGTAAAGACTGTGATGGAACTGGGTGTACTGATAAGAAGACATCCATGTGTCCGGATTGTAATGGACAGGGAAAAAAAATACAAGTTGTAAGAATGGGGCCTATGATTCAACAGATGGTACAAGATTGTCAAAAATGTAGGTCTTCAGGCAAATATATTCCTGAATCTAACAAATGTCAAGTATGTCAAGGAAATGGATTCAATATTAAAACTAAGAGTATTAATTTACCTCTAAGAAATGGGTTAGATAATGGTAATAAAATACAATTGGAAAAGAGAGGACATAATCTTAAAGATGGTAAAACAGATTTAATTATAAATATAAATATTTTACCAAATAAAATTTTTAAGAGAGATGATTCTAATTTAATTATGGAAATAACATTAGAATTATACCAATCACTTTTTGGTTTTGACAAGGTTATTAAACATTTGGATGATTCATTGTTACATATATCTAGTTCATCCAAAATAGAAGATGGTGATATTAAGAGAATAGTTAATAAAGGTATGACGAATCTTAAAAATAAAAATAAGGGTGACCTTTTTATAGTTTTCAAAGTTAAATATCCATCAACTGATAATTACACATTAGAAGAAATTAACACTATTAAAACTTTATTATCAAAGAATTGTAAAGATGAATTACAACAAGAAGATGATATTAAAGAAGGAAAAGTAAAAAGCAGTAAAACAATATTAGAAGATGGTAATATTAATAAAAATCGGTCTAATCCTAATAGGTCAAATGATTCTGACGAGAGCCCACCTCAGTGTGTTCAACAATAATAGAATTTTTTTTATAAAACAGAAAATCTCCTATATATTAAATGAAGATATACTTATTAAGACATGAAGATAGAACAATGGATTTAACTTTCTTTTCTCCATTAACAAAAAATGGTTTAGAAAATTCAAATGAGTTAGTTAAATATCTAGAAAGAGAAAAAATTAACACTATATATTCTTCTCCATATATTAGAACTTTACAAACAATATACCCATTTTCTAAAAAATATAACATTACACCAAAATTAGATTATTCAATAGTAGAATTATATCAAGAGGATAATATACCTAAAAAATCATATCAAGTAACTTTACCAGAATATATTTCAGAGTCTTTTAATTGTGATAAAGAATATAATACATTAATGTTACCAACAGATGTAGAATTTCCAGAGAATATTAATAATTTTAGCAAGAGAATAAAGAGTTTTCTTAAAAATTTAATAGAACATAATTATAGTTCTGATAAAAATATAGTTATTGTTACACATCAAGGAGTAATCGATATTATATTAAACTCTATCTCAAAGAAAAATAAAGATATTGATAATAAAATAATAGATGTTACATATCCAAAGGGTGCTTTAACAAAAATATTTGAAGAGAGTAGTTGGAATATTAAAAAAATTAACTGGTAACTATAAACGTAAATAATTAAATTAAATTAATTTATTATAATTATTTACTAAACATTTATAATAATGTCAATAATTCAAAAATTCTTTAAAAAAATTCAAGAATTAAATAACGATAACCGAACAAAATATAAAATAATTAACGAACTTAATACTATTATTAGAAAAGATGTTAGTAATATGTTTCCTAAATTAAATGTTGAAGACACAAATATTTTATCAGAATTAGGTCTATATTTGCATTATCAAATTATAAATAAATTTTTAGAATTAGATTCTAATAGCCTATACTTACTGGAACAATTTACTCAAAATAATAATCGAGATATAAAAGCGATTATTCTAATGCTTATACCTTTTATAGACGACAAAGATAATGCTATCAAGTTTAAAAAATTAATAGATTTAAATCAAATATTAAATAGTCAACCCGGTTCTGATAATTTTAGTAGTGAGGTAGGAGATAAAAATATTACTGATACATTACAAAATGAATTCTATTTTAGTAACTTTGCTATAGGACTATTAAATCATGAAGATAAGTATTTAAAATTAATAGATGATAATAATATTAAGCTAATCTATACAATAATTTATCATAATTTTATTGCTTTATTAGAAACATTTAAAATAGTTAACGGAAAATTATATATAAATTGGATGAGCATTGAACCAGTTATCGAAAACAATCTTCAAAATGAAAATATTTATAAGAATAGTATAGTTAAAGTTTTAAGCAGAGAAGAGGAACGAGATTATAATGGATTATGGATAGGAGATTTTTATAATGTTATGCGCAATGGTTATTATCAAAGTATAAAAAAAGTAAAATGGTTAATTTTTAATCGTTTTAATACTCAAGAAAAAGAGCCAAAATCTCAATATTATCTACAAATATTAGACAAAGAATTAGATCTAAAAAATCATTTAGATTCAAAATCTAACTTTTCTAGATATAATGATTTACCGGAAGAAGAACAAACAAAATTTAATAAAAATATTAAAAAGTTAAAAGCTAAAATTGAATATAACCCTATCATATTTGATTTATGTAAACAAATAATTATTTATCTTGTTAATACGTACACTTATAAAAATAATATAGATAACGATGTTATAAAAATGTTTACTCTTGAAACAGATGAAGAAGATAATATTAAGGAAGGAGCCAAGGAAGATTTTGATAAGAAAAATTTGGATAAATTAAAAACCATTAGTAGAGAACAAGTTATTCAAATAATAGAAGACATTGACCCAAGTCATATTTGGGATTATTTAAAAGAAGCTATAGATAATTTTCAATCAACTATTTATAGTACATTTTTAATAAATGATAATGATACCATTAATCATAATTTCTATATTATTGAACAAGATAAAGTATCCACTGGTATAAACTTAAAAAATTTATATAACATTGGTAAACTACTCTCATATGATAAAACTTCATGGACCATGAAATATGAAAATTATATTGGTCTTTCACAACCAGAAAAAGAAGAGTTTATTAAAGATTTTACTACTAGTGATTTTATAAATTTTACAAATAATATCAGAATCGAAAATGAAGGAAATCCAGATCCTAGTACTTTAGACAATGTTAAATCAAGTTGGGTGAAATATAATAAATTATTTGTTTTTAAGTATCTAATAAGAAGAGGATTGTTAAGTAAATTTAAACCAGATTATAAATTAACCAATAAATTATATTTTCCACAAGGTCAAACTGTATTTAAAAAGAAATATAAAGAACTAATGAAACAAAAGTTTGATAACAATAAGGAATGGCTTGATTCTTATTATTATATAACTAATAAGAAATTCTCACAACTCCCAAAAGAAAGAGTGAAAGATCCCCTAGTAAAAATAAAGGAATATAATTATTTTGAATTTATTGCTAAAGAATTAGAATGGTATCGATTTTATACTATGGATTGGATAACACAACTAAAGTTCTTTCATACTTATATTAATCATCAAGTTATGTACGTAACAGGTGCTACAGGTCAGGGTAAATCTACACAAGTTCCAAAATTACTTGCTTATGCTCTTAAAATGATAGATTATAAAGAAGAGGGTTCTGTTATTTGTACTCAACCCCGTATTGGACCTACAACTGGTAATGCAGAATGGATATCTATTGAGATGGGAGTACCTATAAAACAACCATCCAGAACTATTTCAGAGAAAACTAGTTCTAATCTATTTTATTTACAATATAAATATCAAGGTGGTTCTCATACAACTAATAGTAACAAAAATTTATCAATTAAAATGGTTACAGACGGTACACTTTATGAAGAAATTAAAAAAAGTCAATTAATGAAGGAGATGATACCTGGTAAGAAATTTAGCAAAAATAAAGAAGATTTTACTTATTCACATAAAAATAAATATGATATTATTATTGTTGACGAAGCTCATGAACATAACCCTAATATGGATTTAATATTAACTTTAGCTAGAAATACTTGTTATTTTAACAATTCAATTCGATTAATCATTGTATCTGCAACAATGGATGATGATGAACCAATTTATCGTTCATATTATCAAACTATTAATGATAATTTACTATATCCAATTAAACAACCAATTAACCTGCACCCTTTTTTACCAGAAGGAGATGGCTTTTTACCATTAGCAATTTATATGGATCGACGTTTTCATATATCACCTCCTGGTGAAACAACACAATATACCATTACAGAAGTTTATCAAGATTTACCGGAAATAGAGAATGATTTAAAAAATTCTATAACAGCACAAGATGAAAGTTTTAAGTTAGTCATGGAAATTTGTAATAAAAGTACTACCGGTGAAATTTTATTATTTTCTACTGGTCAAGCTGAAATCATAGAAGCAGTAAAAAAACTTAATACTATTCTACCAGCTGGTAATGTAGCTTTACCATATTATGGTGTTATGAATGAAAGATACAAAGATATGGTAGGCAAGATAAACGAAAATATTTTTGAAATTAAAAATCATCGGCATAAAATTCATGAAGAATGGGGAAGTAAATATATTGAAGATCCTTCTGTCCCAACCGGTATTTATAAACGTTCTATTATAATTGCAACAAATGTAGCAGAAGCATCTATTACTATTCCAGGATTAGAATATGTAATTGATACTGGATATGCAAAAGAAGCAAGTTTTGATGACGTATTAAATCAATCCAAGTTAAATATAGAAAAAATTTCTGAAGCCAGTCGAATACAGAGAAAAGGTCGAGTGGGTCGTAATGGAGATGGCACCGTTTACTTTATGTATAAAAGAGGTGCAAGAGCTAATGTAAAACCGAAGTATAAGATTACACAACAAGATCCATCAATTATTTTTAGTAAACTTTCATCAAGTAAAATATATGATAATATATCTGAATATGCTAAAAATATTATTTATCCAACATTTTATGATCCACATATTTATAATGCTTTTCAAAATATATATCGGGAGATTAATAATAAACCAGACAATATATTAATTAATGATATTAAGATAAAAGACATGGAGTTTTTTAAAAAAGGTATTTTTAATATTATTAACAAACAATTTATCTTAAATGGTAATCCACTCGATGAAAAATATTTTCCAAAACCTTATTTTAATGACTTTAAAATAAATAGACCATTACCATTTCTTAACACTTTTATAGACGGGATTCCATTACAATCTTTGTTTGATTTAACTGGTCAATTTTATTTAATTCATCCAAAAGAAGATAACATTATTAGAAATTGTTTTAATCATATTATCGAAAGAAAACCTAAGAATAATAAAGATCAATTAAAATCGATCAAGATTAAAAAAATACCTATTGATTTTTACCAAAGAATGTTATTTAATTTACAAAATAAACTTGAAATTGTTAATCTCGAAGGTAAAGATATACAAGATATTGAAAGCGAAGGAACAGAATTACAGAAATTAACTTGGCATGGTACTTTATTAGGTAAGAAAATCATGGAATTAGATTCTATATTAATGATTGGAGATATTAATTGTATTACAATAATGAATGCATACGGTCATTCTAAAAATAAAGATGTGTTAAATGATACACTAATGATTTTAGCTTTATTAAAAGCATGTGATTATTCAGTTAAAAAATTAGCATCTACTACTTTAACAAATAAAGGGTATATGATTCCACAATTTGATAAATTAAAAGAAATATATTATTCTAATAAATCAGATATTGAAAGTTTATATAGAATTACACAAAACATTAAAAATACATTTTATTATTTAAAATTATTTAATCTAGACAATGAACCTAATAAAACCGGAAATTTTCAACAATTTGAAAATCAATTTATAAATAATATTAGATCAGACTTCCAAAAACAGATCAAGAATATTGATAATATATTAGACCCAAATGAAAAGTATTCTCAAGATTGGAATATTTTAAAACAACTTCAAGATAATGGAAAATTAGGAGGTAAATATGGATTTCAATCATGGTTAGATTCTAGTTTAAAAGTAGAAGATGATATTAAAAATGATATTAAAAACCATTTACCTAATATTAAAACCTTTTGTGACACTAATTATTTAAATTTTAATATAATACACACTTTCTTATTAGAATATTTTAAACTTAAGAAAAATATTGATACTATTGATAAAGATCAAGATGACAAAATTAAAGGGAAGAACGTTTTTGAATGGATTGATGATAATTTTAAGAATAATTTTATATCTCAATATACTGGTTTATCACATCTCGATAAAATAACTTACTCCTTTTTAGCTGGTAACTCTATTCGTGTTGTTTTTAAAACTGACACGTACAGTGATTATACATTAATGAGTACAATTGGAAAAATTAAGATTGAACCATTAAATAAGCATTCTTCTGAATATTCGTCTTTTGTTACAAATCCGGGTCCAATATTATTATATCTTGGAATAAGTAAAGAAAATAATATACAAATTATAACTAATATAAATATTAATGACTTGATTAGAACTAATCCATTATATTATAATCCAAAGCAATTTAAAAATATTTATCTTAAAAAAAATAGTGATACGAACTTGACAGAAATAATTGAAATGAAAGGAATATATTGGGAATCAATTGTTTTTGGAATTAGTAATAACTGGAATTTAAATTCACTTACTTGGAAAGGAGGCGATAATGATACTTCAAATCCAGATTATGATAAAGCATTAAATAGATATATGGATAATCTAATGAAAAATATAAGTAGATATATATGAAATTATACATGAAATTACGAAAAATTGATTATTTTATCTATTATCTATAAAATAACTTATTAATCGATGGATACTAAATTAACAATCCAAATAGACACTTTTGATTTTAATAAAAATAAGGAGAATACTTTTATTGAAACCGAATCATTTATATTAAGAAGGAATAAGAAATTATATATTATTACTTCTCATAATTTTTTACCTATAAAGAATAACATTTTTAATGATGAAATGAAATTCGATATATGTATTAATTCAAAATGGAATGATTTATTAATTCTTAAATCAGAGGATGACAATAACCAGTCAAGAATATTTACTAAAATAAGTAATAAACTTCCAAGTATTGGTTCTATTGCTCTTATTAATCATAGAAAAGTTATGATTCATGAATTTTCTTTTTATAATTATGGATTTTTACCAAATTATCCAAAAATTATTTATATTAAAATTAAAATTGATTCTCCAGGAAAAATATTATCTGGTACACCACTATATGATAAAAGTAATAAAATATTGGGAATAGTTTCATTCTCGGATGAAAAATATATTTATTGTTTACCTAGTTATTATATTATTAAAACTTTTGAAAAGAAAAATAAAATTGAACTACCTAATATTGTAGATGAATTAACAAAGATTAATAGACACCTGGTAAAAAATAATATGGTTTATAATCCATATTTAGGATTAAGTATTCCTGTTTCATCTTTCTTTTTATTAGAATCTAACCGCGAGCTTGAATTAACTTTAATAAATAATTTTGATGAATCTATAACACGTGATATTAGTTTTAGAGAATATACTAATACTCAATTAATTACCAATTCAAGAAGACTTATTAGACATAAAGCTTATTATGAATTAACATCTGGAACAATACATTTATTAAAAAAAATGTATCCCGATTTATGTAAAAAAATATTTCAATTTATAGATGTTAATAAAGATATAAAAGTTAGCGATATCAAGTTTAAATTAAAAAATAATAGTATTACGATAACTTGTTAATTTAAATTCTTACATTTTTTAAGAATTGATTTTTCTTGATTGCTTAATCTTGGTCCGATACTATTATAAACTTCAATTTCATTTTCAGAATATGTCTTATAAGTTAGTTTATCTTCTGTATTTTCACTCGCAGTTTCTGAGACAGTATTAACTTTTAATAATTCTAATATTTCAATTATTGCATCATCACTTAATAAATTCATATTAAAATAAATTCCTGATTTATTTTCAGAATAGTCATCTCCTATATCTCTATTAACTATTTTAAAAATAGATACTAATTCGTCTTTACTTTTAATTTTTTTTATTTTATCTAGAATTATTCTTCTAGAATTTGAATCATATTTTCTTTTAATTAAAGATTTTTCTTCCATTATAAAAACATTATAGTATTATTCTATGTTAACCGAATTTATCTCGTTTAAAAGACAAATTGAATGGTTATAGACAATTTATTATCAAACAAATAATAAAATAAATGAATAAAATAAATGTATAAAATAATTTGCTTTACAATAATTTGCTTTACAATAATTTGCTTTACAATAATTTGCTTTACAATAATTTGCTTTGTAAAAAAATTTTATCTACAATTATAATATTATGTCAAAAAAAGATAAAAAAGATAAAAATGTTAAAAATATAGATTATTCATATCCCGAACAAGATGACAAAGAAATTGTATCAAAGATTTATAAAAAAAGAGAATTCCAATATCATAGAATTCCACAAAGAAAGATCATGAAAACATATGATGAAGTACAAAAATATAGAGCCCAAATATGTAAACCTGATTATAAACCAAGACAACAACAAGCTATATTAACAAATTTACTAAATCCTGAAACTCCTTATAATGGTGTATTAGTGATGCATGGTACTGGTACTGGTAAAACTTGTTCGGCTATTTCTATGGCAGAACAATTTAAAGACCAAGTAAAGAAATATAATACCCGTATATTCGTTTTAATTCCGGGTCCTAATACTAGAGAAAATTTTAAAAGTGAATTATTATTCTGTACTGGAGATACTTATCTTAAAAATAAAGAAGTTTTACAACAATTAAATAAGGCTGAACAAGATAGAGAAAGAAAAATTGGAATTTATAGTTCTCTACAAAATTATAAAATATTGTCATATAAAACATTTTACAAAAAAGTTCTCGGCGAAAAAATATTAGAAAAGAAAATTGATAATGATAATAAAATTAAATCAAATTATAGAAGAAATCAAGAAGGTGAAATTGAAAGAGAATTAGTTGTTGATAGAATTAATAATATGGATAATTCGATTATCATTGTTGATGAAGCTCATAATCTTACAAACAATGAATATGGTGAAGCATTAAAAAAGATAATTAGAGTATCTCAGAATTTAAAGATCGTATTGTTAACTGCAACCCCAATGAAGAATTTAGCTGATGATATTGTTGATTTATTAAATTTTTTAAGACCACCAGAAGACCAAATAAAGAGAGATAAAATTTTTACCAGTGATAAAAACTATTTAATGCAGTTTAAACCTGGTGGTCAAGAATATCTAAAGGAGAAAGCAAAGGGGTATGTATCATTTTATCGAGGTAATATTCCTTTTACATTTGCTAAAAGAATTGATAAAGGAAAAATACCAGATGGATTGCTTTTTACACCTATCATTAAATGTAGTATGGAACCGTTTCAATTAGAAGCTTATGATAATACCGTAAAAAACGGCGAAAGTGATTCATTGAGTAAAACATCAAGTGCTGCAGCTAATTTTGTTTTTCCAGGATTAGACGCAACTAAAAAGAAAATTATTGGGTATTATTCTACTGATGGTATGAACCGTGTTGTTTCACAACTAACAAATGAAAAGGAAAACCTTCTTAAACTAATTAATAAGCAATTATTTAATGGCAAATTGTCTAAAGAAGAAGAAAGAAATTTTATGTATGAAACAGAAGCTAGAACAATGAATGGGCTAATACTTAATCTTAAATATTTAAAATATTTCTCTATAAAATTTTATAAGACTATAAAAAGATTAAGTAAATTAGTAGATGGTAATAAAGGTTCTGGAACTGCATTTGTTTATTCCAATTTAGTAAAAGCTGGTGGTATGGAAATTTTTGCTGATGCTTTAAAAGAAAATGGTTACTTGGAATATCAAGAAAATCATAACGATTATGATATTAAGGATAATACTATCGATTATAAAACCGGAAAAACATATATTCAAATGCAACAGGAAAATAATATATCGGAATTTAAACCAGCTACTTATCTACTTATTACAGGCGGTACCGATGATACAGGTGAAGATATACCCGAAATTAAACAAAAGATTATTAGAGATGTATTTAATAAAGCTGCTAATAAAAATGGTAAATATCTCAAGTTTATTTTAGGTACTAAAGTTATGAATGAAGGAATCACTTTAGAAAATATTAGAGAGATTCATATTCTTGATGTGCATTATACTTTAGGTAAAGTAGACCAAGTTATTGGAAGAGGTATCAGAATGTGTAAACATTTAGCAGTTATTAACGATGAAAATAGATTTCCGAAAGTAAATGTATATAGATATGCTGCATCTATTAAATCAGGTCTAAGTACAGATGAAGTTTTATACCAAAAAGCTGAATTAAAATATTTATTAGTAAAAAAAGTCGAAAGAAGTCTTAAGGAGACCGCACTTGATTGCCCCTTGCTACTTTATAATAATAAATTTCCAGAAGAAATACAAAAATATAAAGGATGTGTTAAACCCACATTAGATAATGTTAAAAAAGGTAAAAAAATATGTCCAGCTATTTGTGATTTTGAAGAATGCGATTATAAATGTGATGAAGCTAAATTAAATAAGAATTATTATGAAGTAGATGGTTATCGTTCTTTAGATAAGAAAGAGATTGATTATTCTACATTTAATAGTAAATTAGCAAGAGTAGAAATAACAAGTATTAAGAGTAATGTTAAAGATTTATTTAGATTTAACCACATTTATAACTATCAAGATATATATGACAAAATAGTTAAATCACTAACAGAACATCAAAAAGAATTATTTGATGAAAAATTTTTATATGAAGCACTATCTGAACTTATGCCAAAAACAGAGAATGATTTTAATAATTTTACTGATAATATTTTTGATAAATATAATAGACCAGGTTATTTAATTAAAAAAGATAAGTTCTATATTTTTCAACCATTTGACCAAAATGAAGATGTTCCATTATATTACCGAAGTAAATTAGATATTGAATATAAAAATCAAATACCACTAGAAAACTATGTTAGACAAAAATATGGTGAAATTAAAGATAAAGGAATTAAAGAAAATATGAGTGTTGATAAGAAAACCAAAAAAGATAAAGGATATAATTTTGAGAAAGTAATGGACTATTACATGGAAAGAGATGAATTTATGATTGTTGGTATAATTGATAAGAATTTAAATAAACTTGCAAGTGAAGATGATGACCTATTTAAGATAAGACCACCTAGAGCTAAAATATTAGAGAAAAAGAGAGGAACTGGTATTCCTACATTGAAAGGTGCTGTATGTAGTACTAGTAAAGCCAAAGGTCATTTGTTAAAATTATTAGGAAAACTACCTAATGTTAAACCTGAAGAAGTGGACAAGATAAAAAAAGAAACAAGAGAATTATTATGTAATTTTATCAAGGATAAATTATTATATTTAGAAAAATACTCTACAACTGCAAATAAAAATAAGGTTACATATGTTATGGTTCCATACGACCACCCAACCTTCCAATTTCCATTTAATTTAGAAGATAGATTAAAATATAAAATTTCAAGATTAAAAAAGATAATTAATAGAGAAATTGATTATAAAACAATAAAAGGAAACGATGGGATATTTTTAGAAGATAAAAAATTACCTTCTTATCAAATAGAGTTTTCAGATAATAAATATACACAAGCTTCCAAAAAAGAACTAAGCGAAGAAGGATTTATTTTACAAAAAAATAAGTGGATTCTTATAGTTGACTAACCACATTGTTCCAAATATATTGTTCCAAATTATTTTAAAAAAAGATTGTAAAGATTTTTTTAAAATATTAATAAATAAATTACATTGATTGTAATGAGCTATTATTTAAAAAGTTGATAACACCCTCTGGTAAGGCATTGAAAATTTCTGGTTCCATTTTAACTGCTAAATAAACAGCAATTGCGGTAATTACTGAGGAAGTTATTAGAACGTGTCTGTGAACCATGAAAGTTAATTTCATTTCAGTTAAAATTGAGTTTTTTGAATGTTTTGTTTTGCTTAAAAGGCATGGCACAATAGTAGCTAACACTATGTTAACTAATGCACCAACTAATGCTGTTGTTAAAGCACGATCCATTATATTATTCATTGAGAAAATTTTAAATTAAAAATTCTTAAACTAAAAAATTTTTAGTGAAAAACTGTTTGCAGATAAAACAAATGTAAGATAACTATTCCTGAATCATTCATTATATTGAATGGTTGATTTACATATAATTAAAATGTATTAGTGACTCAATTAATTGTTGTAATATTACTTAACTTCATAGTATTAATATCCTTATCTCTATTGTGTTGGTGATAAGTTAGCCAAAGTTTTTGATAGGTTGAAATGCGTATTTTGTTTTTACATTTTAAGAAATTTGTATATATATTTTTCTTAATTGGTTTTGGAAAAGAAATTTGACAATATGTGTAATTATATTTAATAGACAAGTTATAATATAAATCCAATATTTTAATATTAATATTACAATTATCAATAATTATCATTTCAACATTATTATTCATATGATTAATTAACAGTTTATAATTTTCTTGATATATATTTTTGTTATCTTTATAATTATAATTATAAATATCATTTTCGGTTCTAAGTAAATCATTTGATATTACTTTCGCGTCGGGATACTCCGTTAATATTTTACTACTAAAAGTTGTTTTTCCGCTACCAGGTAACCCTCTTAAGACTATCAAATGCATTAATATTATATTTTATTAAAAAAATTATTATTTTTCAATATTTATATGATTTAAAGAATTATGGTATATTGTCTTTTCTTGTTTTGAAAATTGATGTTTACTGAAATAAAAAATTTGCCGGAACTATTCAATAAAAATTGAATGAAATTATTTAAAGTTAATATATATATCAATATATAATGTCGTCAAAAGCTAATCAATATCAAAAGAAAACTCCACGTGAACATGTCTTACTTAGACCCGATACCTATATTGGAGATATAGAGGAGACTAAAGAAGAAATGTGGATTTCTAAAGATAATATAATTACAAAAAAATTAATTACATTTGTACCTGGGTTTCTTAAAACATTTGATGAATTACTAGTTAATGCTAGGGATGCAAGTGTTAATGATAAAACATGTAGTGCTCTAAAAATAGAATACAACAAAGAAGAAGGATATATATCTGTCTGGAATAACGGTGAAGATGGTATTCCTGTAGAAGAACATCCGGAACATAAAACATTAGTTCCATCAATGATATTTGGTGAATTATTAACAAGTTCTAATTATGATGATAGTAAGAAAAGAACAACTGGTGGTAGAAATGGGTATGGTGCTAAACTAGCTAATATATTTTCAAGTAAATTTGAAGTAGAGATAGGAGATTCAAAAAATAACAAAAAGTTTTACCAATCATGGGAAAACAATATGTCAGTCACAAATAAAGCAAAAGTAACTAAATATTCTTCAAAGACTAGTTATGTCAAAGTAACATATTATCCTGACTTTGAAAAATTAAATGTTAAAAAGGGTCTGGATGATGATCATTTTGCATTATTTCAAAGAAGATGTATGGATATTGCTGGAACTAACGGTATTAATAACTCGGATAATATAAAGGTATACTTTAATAACGAAAAAATTAATATAAATAATTTTAAAAAATATATTGAAGCATCATTTGAAGGAGAACCTATTTACCTTGATGATTCATCAGATAGATGGGAAGTCGGTGTTTTATATCGACCCGATGCAGGGAATGAAGCTATCTCATTTGCTAATGGTATTTCTACACATCGTGGCGGTACACATGTTAATCATGTAGTTGACCAAATTATAAAAAGTTTAACTAATGATTATATTAATAAAAAACATAAAGGAATCAAAGTTAGTAATTCATTGATTAAAGAAAGTTTAGTTTTTTACATTAGTTGTGTTATCGAAAATCCAAGTTTTAGTAGTCAAACTAAAGATACATTAACTAGTAAAGTAAGTAATTTTGGTTCTAGTTATAAACCAAATGTTAATATGATGAAAAAACTTGCTAAATCTGGTATTGTTGATAAAGTTATTAAATTAGCTGAATTCAAAGAATCTGCTGGTCTTAAGAAAACAGATGGAAAAAAACTAATTAAACTAAAGGGAATACCTAAACTAGATGATGCCAATAAAGCAGGTGGTAGAGATGCATCTAATTGTTCTCTTATCCTAACAGAAGGAGACTCTGCAAAAGCTTTTGCTATGGCAGGATTAGGTATTGTCGGCCGTGATAATTTTGGAGTCTTTCCTCTTAAGGGAAAACTATTAAATGTCAGAGAAGCATCAGTAAAAGTCATTGGTGCGAATGATGAGATTAATTATCTCAAACAAATTATTGGTCTGAAACAGAACATAGACTATACTGATGATAATAACTTTAGCCAATTAAGATATGGTCGAATTATTATCCTTACAGACCAAGATGTAGATGGTAGTCATATTAAAGGATTATTAATGAATTTTCTGCATGTTCTTTGGCCCGAGTTACTCAAACGTGAAGGATTTGTGACTTCTCTTGCAACACCAATTGTTAAACTTTTTAAAGGAAAAGAAGTAAAGACTTTTTATAATTTGACAGAATATCAAAATTTTATGGATGACCTGAAAGAAAGTAATAGTTTATCAGGTTGGAAAACGAAATATTATAAGGGACTTGGTACTTCTACTTCGACTGAAGCTAAAGAATACTTTCATGGTATCGAAGATAAACTAATTAAATATTTTTACAAATCTGCTATTAAAGGAATAGACAATTCTGATTTAGATGAAGAAGAAAATAAAGAAACCGATGAAAATAGCGAAGAAGAAAATAAAGAAACCGATGAAAATAGCGAAGAAGAAAATAAAGAAACCGATGAAAATAGCGAAGAAAAAGTTATTAAGAAAGATTTATTACTATCCGAAGATGATGATGCTATAACATTAGCATTTGATAAAAATAGAAGTGATGATAGAAAAACATGGTTACTAAATTATAATAAAAATAAGATTCTAACTTATGAACAGAAAGAGATTACTTACTCGGATTTTATTCATAAAGATATGATTCACTTTTCTAATGACGATACCTGTCGTTCTATACCTTCAATGATGGATGGGTTCAAACCATCTCAAAGAAAGATCTTCTATGGTGCTTCACTCCGAGGATTAGATAAATCAGAAGTGAAGGTAGCACAATTAGCTGGATTTGTTTCTGATAAAGCTGCTTATCATCACGGTGAAATGTCATTAACTGGTGCTATCGTTGGTATGGCACAAGATTTTGTAGGCGCGAATAACATTAACGTTCTTAAACCCAACGGACAATTTGGATGTGTAGCTCCAGATACTGAAATATTACTATGGAATTCTAAAATAGTTCAAGCTAAAGATGTTAAAGTAGGAGATAAATTAATTGGAGATGATGGATTACCGCGAATTGTTTCAAAAACGATTAAAGGGGTTGATACAATGTATAGAATTAAAAATGGAAGAATGAATGATTATATTGTAAATAGTAATCATATATTAACATGTCAATTATCTAGTCATAAATCTATTTATTGGAAAGACTCATCAAAGTCATGGAAAATGCTATACTATAATAGTATAAATAAAAAATTTGGTGAAAAAACAATTGGTACTAATTTAAAACCTGGTAATCATGTTAATAAATCTGTATTATCAAGAGAAGAAGCTTATGATAAGATAAAAGAATTTAGTAAAACAATCCAAGATGATCCAATATTTGATATCAATATTCAGGACTACCTAATATTACCAAAGTATATTAAAGATCATATTAAAGGTATTTTAAATTCAAATACTATTAAATGGAAAGAACAAAGAGTTAATATTGACCCATATATATTAGGTTCTTGGTTGGGTGATGGAATGAGTGATTGTCATGCATTTTCATCAATAGATTCAGAAATTATTAAAACATGGGCGTTATGGTTAGATAAGAATGGATGTGAAACAGTTCATTGTGAAAATTATAATAATCATGAAAGTTGTACATATTACATTAGAAGAAGAGGATCTGGTAAAGATGATAATGTTTTTCCTGTTGGAGATATTAAAAACTCGAGTAGAAATTGTAAAGGTTGTAATACCTCTAATATAAACACAGGAGCATGTGACTGGAATTTTAACAAGAATAATAATGAATATATATGTGAAGGAAAAAACATTAACAATAATAAGGCTATTAATTTGAATCCTTTCAAAGAACTAATGAAGGAAAATAATTTGTATAAAAACAAACATGTTCCTATCGAATATATTATAAATTCTGAAAATAATAGATTAGAACTACTTGCTGGTTTTATTGACACAGATGGATCACTTAAAAAGCAAAATGATACATTTGGTTATAGAATTTTTCAAAGTAACGAAAGAAAACATATTATAGAATCATTAAGAATAGTAGCAGGATCTTTGGGATTTAGATCAAAAGTATATAAAAGTAAAAATAACATGTTAGAATTAATTATTACTGGTTATGATTTAGATCGAATTCCAGTTAAAGTAGATAGAAAAAAAATTAATAATTATTCTCAAGAGGAATCATTAATTCGACAAAATCGAATGAATCCAATGATACATAATATTGATGTTATAAAAATAAATAATGGTGAATTT
>JGI20160J14292_10000348_pt1 | contig 41960 bp, 42 predicted proteins | sample COG_10_FD_14292 | JGI IMG/M metagenome (IMG submission 14292) | reverse complement strand
AATTATTTAGATAGTCTTCCTCAAATTGGTAAAGTTCTATCATTCTCCTCTATTATCGATGTTGCAACTCAATTAAATAACAATAAACCCCTTGGAACATTGGAGATGGGTGTTTTATATTCTAAAATCCCAGATAGTATTAAAACAGAGATCATAGATCCCTATTTATCAATTGAAGATAATGAAGCTCGAATAAGTTTAAGAGTTATAGACTCACAAGAAAATTTAAGAAGAAATGATTTAATTAATAAAATAAAATTTGATCTTAAAAATAAAATTGGATTAGATGAAAGTGAATTTAAACTAGCAGGTGTTTTAATTTTATTTAATAACTTGCTTCAAAGTTTATTTAAATCTCAAATCCTAACTTTAGGTTTGGTTATGGTTGGAATATTCTCCATGTTTATAATTTTATTTAGAAATATTAAATTATCTTTAATAGGTGTTGTTCCTAATTTTATAGCAGCATTTTTTATATTAGGAATTATTGGTCTTTTAGGAATTCCTTTGGATATGATGACAATTACTATTGCCGCAATTACTATTGGTATTGCTGTAGATAACAGTATTCATTATATATATAGGTTTAAAGAGGAATTTAGTAAAATTAAAGATTATAATAAAACTCTAAAAGTTTGTCATTCAACTGTTGGTGTTGCAATACTAAACACATCCATTACGATTGTCTTTGGGTTCTCTATTTTGGTTTTATCAAAATTTATTCCAACTATTTATTTTGGAATGTTTACTGGGCTAGCAATGTTGCTTGCTATGGTTTCTGTTTTGACACTGCTTCCTTCGCTAATCTTAATAGTTAAACCTTTTGGTAAATGATAGACACTTTAAAAGATTTTTTTAATGAAACTTCAATAATTGATTTTTTATATCTTGTAATTACAATCTTATCTTTAATTCAATGCTATCGAAAAGGATTTGTATTAAGCATTCTCTCTATGGCCAAATGGGTATTAGCCTATGTAATTACTTTAATATTATTTCCTAGAGTTAAACCTTATTTTAAAGACATAATAGATAGTGAATATGTGCTTGATGTAGGATTGGGTATTGCTATTTTTGTAGTAGTTATTTTTCTGATTTTACTAATTAATAAAGGAATTAGTAAGGCAGTCAGCTATACTGGAATTGGTGGGCTTGATAAGGCGTTTGGATTCTTTTTTGGATTTATTAAAGCTTATATTATTGCAGTTTGTATATTTTCTGGAATTCATGTTATCTACAATCACGATAAATGGCCCTTAAACAACAATCAATCATACATCTTTCCTTACCTTGAAAAAGGTAGTAATTATCTCATAAAAGAATTTCCTAATGAAAAAAAATATCAAGATTCTAAAGAAAAAATTGAAGAACTTTGATCCAAAATTAAAAGAAGAATGTGGTGTATTCGGTGTAAGTAATGCAAAAGATGCATCAGCTTTAGCTGCTCTTGGTCTTCATGCTTTACAGCATCGTGGTCAGGAAGGTTGTGGAATAGTTACTTTTGATGGTGAAAAATATTACTCAGAGAAAAGATTTGGTTTAGTTGGTGATAATTTTAATAAAGAAAAAGTCCTTAAAAACCTTAAAGGAAACTATGCAATTGGTCATAATAGATACAGCACTACTGGTGAAAACACTTTAAGAAATATCCAGCCTTTTTTTGCGGATACCAACGCAGGAGGTATTGGTGTTGCTCATAATGGAAATTTAACTAATTCAATTTCTTTAAGAAATAAATTGGTTGAAGATGGTGCCATTTTTTACACGACATCAGATACTGAAACGATAGTTCAATTAATTGCTAAATCAAAAAGACCTAAAACAATTGATAAAGTTGTAGATGCAATATTTCAAATACAAGGTGGTTATGCGTTAGTAATGTTAACCCAAAACTCTTTAATCGGTGTTAGGGATCCTTATGGTATCAGACCATTGGTTATTGGTAAATTAGGTAATAGTTATGTCTTAGCATCTGAGACTTGTGCTTTAGATATTATTGGAGCAAAGTTTGTAAGAGATGTTGAGAATGGTGAAATTGTTTTAATAGAAAATGATGAACTAACTAGTATTAAACCGTTTCCTCCTAAAAAAGTTAGACCCTGTGTTTTTGAATATATTTACTTTGCAAGACCAGATAGTATTCTTGATGACAAAACTGCTTATGAGCACCGAAAAAATATTGGCGCAGAGCTTGCGAAAGAAAATGATATAGAGGCTGATATAGTTGTGCCAGTACCAGATAGTGGTAATGCTGCAGCACTTGGATTTTCTCAGTATTTAAAAATAAATTATGAACATGGTTTAATTAGAAATCATTATGTTGGAAGAACTTTTATTGAACCTAGTCAAAAGATTAGAAGCCTAGGTGTTAAATTAAAATTAAATGCAAACCAAACAACTATCAAAGATAAAAAAATTATATTGATTGACGATTCTTTAGTTAGAGGAACAACATCTCATAAAATTGTTAAAATGTTATATGATGCAGGTGCTAAAGAAGTACATGTTAAGATAGCTTGCCCAGAAATTAGATATCCAGACTTTTATGGAGTTGATACACCGACTAAAAAAGAATTATTAGCTGCTAATAAAACTAATGATGAAATTTGCGAATACATTGGAGCGAAATCCTTAAAATTTTTATCTCTTGATGGACTATATAAAGCTATTGGTTTTGAAAAAAGAAATGAAACCTATCCACAATTAACGGATCATTATTTTACTGGAGATTACCCAGTTAAACCTATTGATGAATTAGGTGATAATAAAGTTACACAATTGTCATTATTAAGTACAGCTTCTAACAATTAAAAAAATGAAAAAAGTAAATTTTACAGAAATGAAAAATGGTACTAAAGAAGATTACCAACTTTTAGAAAAATATGAAAAAAATTTTGAAAGACAGACTGCTGATAGAATTTTAAAATATTTAGCAGCTCAAACAACAACCCTTGAAGGATATCAAATTACAAGATTAGAACATTCGTTGCAGGCTGCTACAAGAGCTTTTAAAAATGGTGAAAGTGAAGAGATGGTTGTCGCTACATTAATACACGATATTGGTGATGATTTAGCTCCAATGAACCACTCTCAGTATGCAGCATCAATACTAAGACCATATGTTTCAGAACGAACTTATTGGATAATTCAACATCATGGGCTTTTTCAAACCTATTATAGCGCACATCATTTAGGGGGAGATAGAAATGCTAGGGATAAATTTAAGGATCATGAGCATTATGAAGCAACTATTAATTTCTGTGAAAACTACGACCAATCTTCTTTTGATCCAAATTATAAAAGTATGAGTTTAGATGACTTTTCTCCAATGGTTAAGAGAATTTTTTCTAAAACGCCTTATTATTATCTTTAAATTTTATAATAAGATACTATCTAAGCATCAATGATTAATTCTAAAGAACAGATTATAGAGTATTTCAAATCTGGGGTCAAAGATGCAAAAGATTTCAAAATAGGAATTGAGCATGAAAAATTTCTTTTTAACAATCAAGGAAATAAGAGGGTTGATTATTCAAAAATAAAAGAAATGTTTACAGCTCTATTAGAGTTTGGTTGGAAACCTGTCTTAGAAAAAGAAAATATTATTGCATTAAATAAAGGTGGTAAAAATATCACTCTTGAACCTGGAAACCAAATAGAATTATCAGGTGATAAACTTAATCATATTCATGAAGCTTGTGCAGAGTCGCAAGATTATTTATTTGAACTAAGACAAGTTACAAAAAAATTAAATATTAATATTGTAAGTGCGGGGTTCGATCCAATCTCAAAACTAGATGAAATTCCAAATAACCCCAAAAAAAGATATGAACTAATGACTAAAGATATGCCGTCAGGGGGTGAGCTTAGTTTGGATATGATGTATAGAACTTGTGGAACTCAATTAAATATTGATTACAATTCAGAAAAAGATTTCATTAAAAAATTTAAAATCGTAAACTCGATTGTTCCAATTTCTATCGCATTATTTGCAAACTCATCAATAGTTGAAAAAAAAAATAGTGGTTATTTATCTTATAGATCAAAAGTTTGGCAAAGCACTTCTAGAGGAGGATTGCCAAAATTATTTTTTGAAAATTTAAATTTTGAAAAATATGCTGAATTCGTAATGGACTTTCCAATTTTATTTATTCAAAATAATGAAACTTACATTTCAGGGAAAAAATATACCTTTAAAGATTTTATGGATGGGAAGATAGAAGAGATAGAAAACCGATTGCCGACAGAAAATGATCTAACTACTCATTTAAGTACGATTTTTACTGAAAATAGATTAAAAAAATATATCGAACTTAGATCAATGGATACTTGTGGATGGGACTGCTTGTGTGCGGGTCCAGCATTTAATGTTGGAATGCTCTATGGAAACTTAGACGAAGTTTACGAAATAATTTCAAGTTGGGATAAAGATAAAATTATTAATGCTTATCTTGATGCTCCTCAAAAAGGTTTTAATACCCAATTGATGGGTAAAGATCTTCTTTATTGGGCTTCAACTTTACTAAATTTATCTANAAAAGGATTAGAAAACAGAGACATTCTCAACAAACATGAAAAAAATGAAACTTTATTCTTAAATCACTTACAAAAAGTAATTGATAACAAAACAACAAACGCAGATCATATGATTAGTAAATTTTCTAAAAATGAAGATTTAAGTGAATTATATGATAAATAAAATTGTTGCTGTTCAAGGAAACCACCCCTCTAAACTAAACCCTGGAAGTGATACTAGTGTTTTTCTTGCAAATGAGATCCAAAGTAAAAACTATAAGATCTTTTATTATGAGCCTAAAGATTTATCGGTAATTAACTCAAAGGTAGTAGCTTCAGGATTTTTTATTAAATTTGATTATTCTAAAAAAAATTTTTTTAAAATATTAAAAAAGCAAAAATTTGATCTTACAAAATGTAAATTTATTCTAATACGACAAGATCCTCCATTCAATCTAGAGTATATTTCAGCAACTTACATTCTAGATACCATTAAAGATAAGGTCAAAATTTTAAACGACCCTACTTCTATTAGAAATGTATCTGAAAAACTTTATTCAGTTAAATATCAAAAATATATGCCAAGCACTATTTTTACCAAAAATATAAATGAGATTAAAAATTTTTTTAAAATTCATAAAAAAGTAATTTTAAAACCTATTCATAGTTATGGTGGTAATGATATTCATCTTTTAAATAAATTTAATTTAAAATTAATTAATAAATTTATAAAAAAACATGGTCATATCATGTGCCAAAAATTCCTACCCAAAATTAGTAAAGGAGATAAAAGAGTTTTTTTAATTAATGGTAAAGTATGTGGGGCAATATCAAGAGTTCCTAAACAAGGTTCCTTTTTAAGTAATATGAGCAAAGGAGCAAAACCTATTAATATCCAATTAACTAAAGCTGAAAACAAAATATCAAAACTAATTGCTAAAGATTTAAAAAAAGAAAATATTTTTTTTGCTGGAATTGATTTTATTGATCAAAAGCTAAATGGTGACATTAACGTTACCTCTCCTACAGGACTAAAAACTCTGTATGACTTATCTGGTATTAATCTTGCAAAAACTTTTTGGAAAGAACTAAAAGTATGAACAATTTATCAGACCAACAAAAAGGATCTTTTTTAGCGTTCGTTGCTGTAATGTTTATTACTCCAGATAGTTTATTTATAAGACTATCCAATGTTGATACTTGGGGCTTAGTTTTTTATCGTGGAATAATTCCATTTTTTACCGTCTTGGTTGGGATGTTAATTGTATATAAATATAATTTCTTCAAAATGTTATTTAACAGCGGGTACCATGGTATAATCTTTATCACCACCTTCTCTATTACAAATATTACCTTTGTAGTCTCTATTCAAAACACTAACGTTGCTAATACTTTGGTAATGATAGCAATGGCTCCGATGTTATCAGCAATTTTAGGAGCTATTTTCTTAAAAGAAATACCAGGTAGAAAAACTTGGATAGCAATTGCTATAACATTTTTAGCTGCTGTTTATATCTTCTACGACTCTCTACAATTAGGCAATATTTATGGAGATATTTTAGGTTTTATCACGGCACTTGGGCTTGCAATTAATGCTGTAACCATTCGATCAGCTAAGAAAAAAAATTTACTTCCAGCTGCTGTAGTTGGAAAACTGTGTGTTGCAATATTTGCAATGTTTTTTATCGAAACGTATACTTTAGTTGATAGAGATTTATTTATTGTACCTTTAATGAGTATAATGTGTGTTGCTATTCCTTTTGTATTGGTGACCATTGCTCCTAGATTTATCCCTGCAGAAGAGGTTAATTTATTCTTTTTATTGGAAACCATTATTGGCCCTTTTTGGGTATGGATGGTAATCAAAGAACAGCCAAGTATCGAGACAATCCATGGTGGGGCGATTATCATTTTAACGATAGCAATTCACTCATTTCTCAAGCTTAAAAAGTCATAAATCTTAAATTACAATTAACTTGATTTGGCCACAAATCGGAAATAGATACCGATTCAGATGGAAAAAGTATTAAAAAATTCATGGGCATTATTTTTGGGTATGGGAGCTCTTATGCTTGCTTATGGATTTCAAGGCTCTTTATTAGGAGTTAGAGCAGTTAAAGAAGAATTTAGCTTAACTGAAACTGGATTTATGATGTCTGGTTATTTTGTTGGTTATTTTATTGGCGCTAAAACTATTCCACAAATAATTTCTCGAGTTGGTCACATTAGAGTTTTTGCAGCTTTTGCATCTGTTGCATCATTAGTAGTTTTAATTCACGCAGTATATGTAAGTCCTTTTGTGTGGTTTTTATTAAGAGTGCTTACAGGGATCAGCATGGTTTCAATTTATACAGTTGCTGAAAGTTGGTTAAACGATAGAGCAAGCAATAAAAATAGAGGAAGTGTTTTATCAGTTTATATGGTTATCTTATATGGTGCTATGGGGCTTGGAATGTTTTTACTAAACTTCAGTGATCCACTTAACTTTGAACCTTTTATATTAATTTCAGTTATTACTTCAGCTGCTCTTATACCAATTTTACTTACTAAAAGAAAAGCTCCAACATTTAAAAAAATATCAACTATGTCATTACAAGAAGTTTTTATATCCTCTCCATTTGGAATGGTAAGTGCATTTTTTTATGGAACAATACAATCAGCCTTATTTACATTGCTTGCTGTATACGCAACAACAATGAATTTTTCTATTTTTCAAATTTCATTAGTTACTTTTTTACTTGCTGTATCGGGTGCTATCTCTCAGTGGCCAATTGGAAAATTGTCAGACATGTTTGATAGAAGAAGAGTAATTATTATAGTAACTTTTGCAGCTGCATTTTTTGCATTTTGTGCAATTTTATCTTCACGACAAATGTATTTACCTGGAGATTTAGCTACTAGTAAGTTTTGGTTTTATGTTTGTTTAATTTTATTTTCTTTTTGTAGTCTTCCTATGTTCTCTCTAATTTTGGCACATACCAACGACTTTATTCCAAAAGAAAAGTTTGTAGCAGCAGGTGCTAGTTTACAGTTTACATTTGGTATGGGTGCTATGGGTGGACCTTTCTTATGTTCTATTTTTATGGGGATCGTTGGGCCAAATGGTTTCTTTATTTTTTTATTATTCTTTCATTCCTTAATTGGTATTTATGGAATTTATAGATCAAGAGTAAGACCTGTTGTTGAAAACCCAGATTCACAATTCGTTGCTATGCCACAATCGATTACACCTGCAGGTATCGAGCTGAACCCATCAACAGAACCTATAGAAGAGCCAATTAAACCAACTTTAGAACCTGTTATTGAAGAGAATAAAACTTACTAATAATTAGTAGCCTAACCTTCTATCTACCTGATTATTTAATTCTTTATTTTCAATGTATAATTTTAAGTTTTCAAAGAACACACTTAATACCATCTCAATATAATTGCCTTCACTATCTGATGAAATATGAGGAGTGATAACTAAATTAGGTGTTTCCCAAAGTTTAGAAATATGAGGAGTGATAACTAAATTAGGTGTTTCCCAAAGTTTAGANTCTCTAGAGATGGGTTCATGAGAAAATACATCTAAAATAGCACCTGCTATTTCATTNTTTGTTAATTTAATTCTTAAAGCTTCATAATCTAGAACAGAATGTCTGCCAATGTTTACAATTCCACATGTGGGTTTAAGACTATCTAATCTAGTCTTATTAATTAATCCTTTAGTTTCCTCTGTTTCAGGAACTGCAAGGTATAAAAAATCAGCAACAGGCAATACTTCATCTATCTTGTCAAAAGTAATTACTTTGGAGCATCCTTCAACTTCTCTTCCTTTTCTATTAACACCAATTACATCAACTCCAAGTTTACTAATATGTTTTATCATAGACCCACCAAGAGAACCCGTTCCAACCACAACCACTTTAAATCCCTCTATAGGTTTACTAAGCAAAGTAACAAACTTTTTATTCCTTTGGTTAGTAACTATTTTAGTCATTTGGTTTTGAAGCATTAAGATACTCATTAATCCAAACTCACCTGCTTTTTTTGCATGAACCCCACTACTATTAGTTAAAACTAAATCTTCGTTCATCCAATTAAAAGGAGATAAATGATTTACACCAGCTGAACTGACATGAATCCATTTAAGATTTGGTGCAATGTCACTAAGATTTTCAGTTGGAAATTGCCATCCAAGTAAAATATCAGCATCTTTCATGGATGAGATAAAATTATCCTCATCCCAATCTACTAGATAATTTATTTTATCTCTTATTTCAGGATATTTATTAAGACCTTTTTCAAATTCTTCTTCAGTAATTGTGCTATGTTTCTCACCTTCTAGATCACAGGGCAAAAAACCTTCTTTCCAATGATTGTTTCTTATGTGAATTTTTATTTTTTTTTTCATTATCTTTAAAAATTAATAATGAGGTGGCTTTTTATCTTCTCTAAGCATATCTGAAGCAATCTCACTATCCATATCATCAATTTTTTTATTTAAATTTAAAATTTCTTTTTTAAGGTCTCTAATTTCTTTTTGTTGTGAATAAACCTCATTACTAATTTGAGATATTTCCTGTTGAAGAAAAGTAACCTGTTCCTCTAGCTTTTTAACTATATTTTCCATATGCTAATTACTAAGATATTTATTAGATAAAACAATAATTGGATCAATATGAACAAAGAAAACGCAAGTAAACTGTGGAAAATGATACAGGAAGCTGGCGATTATTTACGCGGTCAGCTGCCCAACCATCCTAATCACCCTAAAGGAAGAAACCCCTACGCTCATGTTGCAATTTGTGTCAAAGACCATTTTGATGCAAGCTACAAAGATATTCCTGATGAAAAATTTGATGATGTAGTAAAATATATAGAATTTTTAAAACAAAATCCTAGTTAAAGTTTTTTTAAAGTCCCTAGCAATTGATCTACATCACTATCTTTAGTATTCCAAGCTGCAACTAATCTCACTGCTTTACCATCTAATTCATCTTCATTCATTTTATATCCTTCTGAATTTAAATTTTCGATTTTATTACGTGGAAATGTTGCAAAAACTTCATTGGCTTCTGTTGGATAAGCTAAATTAATATCAGAATGATTATTTAATCCATCACTTAGCTTTTTTCCCATCTTATTTGCGTGTCTTGCATTGCGAAGCCATACGTCGTTTGAAATATAAGCATCTAATTGAGCTGAAACAAAACGCATTTTAGATAATAAATGCCCTGCTCTTTTCATTAAGAAGGCAATATTTCCAACTAAATCTTTATTAAAAAAAATTATTGCTTCTGCAGCAATACAGCCATTTTTAGTTGCTCCAAATGACAGCACATCTATTCCTGATTTCCAAGTCATTTCTGCTGGCGTTGTGTTTAAAGAAACTAGAGCATTTGCAAATCTTGCTCCATCCATATGCATATTTAATTTATGTTTATGGGTAACCTCTGATATTTTCTTAATCTCATCTAATTGATACACTTCACCAGTTTCACATACTTGTGTAATACTTACTGATGAAGGTTGTGTGTGGTGAACAATACCCTTTCCTCCAATAGCTTGATCCAATTCCTCTGCAAGAATCTTTCCATTTATACCATTTAAAGTAACTAATTTTCCTCCTCCTGTATAAAATTCAGGAGCGCCACATTCGTCAGTATTAATATGAGAAAGTTTGTGACAATAAATATTTCCAAATGATGGCGTCATTGTAGATAAAGCTAAAGCATTTGCAGCTGTACCTGATGCAATAGGGAATACAATTACATCTTTTTCAAATAGATCAGAAAATTTTTTTTGTAAGTCTGTTGATATTTGATCGTTACCATAAGGAGTGCTGTCACCATCATTAGCTTTTAAAATTGCATCTAATACTTCAGGACAAGCACCAGCAATATTATCTGAAGCGAATTTAACTCGCTCTCTTTTTGTTTTAATCTTAGCCATATTATTGTTTTGGAAAATAATCTTTTAATGTGCCTTCTCTATATACATCAGCAGTGCAACAATGTAACCCACCACCAAAAGCGTAAGCATCTCTAAGCTCAACTGGTATAACTTCCATTCCCAATTTATCTAATTGTTCTGCTTGGTATACTTCACTTTTTTCAACACAAACTGTTTTAGGATCAAGGACCAATACATTCATCGACAACCAAGTTGATGAGTAACATAAAGGAGGAGGCTCGTTATGTGCTGGTTGTGCACTATCTACTATCTCCCAACCATTATCTTCAAATAATTTTCTTTGTTCTTTTGGTAATCTTCTTTGAGGATTGTTAATGATTAAACCCTCTTTAATTGGTGTAAAAGTTGCATCTATATGAATTGGATAAGGATCTCCTGGGAAATTAACTGCATGAACTCTATGATCTTTATAATGTCTTTTTAACCAATCAATTCCTTTTAAATTTGTTGTAAATCCATGCTGAACAACAAGATCTTTACCAAACCTTAATACATCAGCCGCATCAAATAATGGCTCTTCCTCAGTTGTTACAAAAAATTTATCTTCAGTCCATTCTAATCTTTTTTGAATACCAATTTTATCTGACAAATAATCTTTTCGATAATCAGCATCTGTTAATCTTGGTTTTGGAGCAGACTCGTGTCGCATGTTAGGATCTTGATTATAATATTCTTGAAGTAAAGGCCGATAACATAGGTATTCAAAATATCTACAACGATAACTCATTGTTGCTTCTAAAATTTCATTTCCAACAGTAAGCAATACGTCTCTAGGCGGCATACAACCAAACATAGTTTCTGATTCCCAGTCAGGTGTAGATGTTTTTTGACTAAAATCTATTGGAGTAGGTCTATCTACTTTAATCCCTCTTTTTTTTAACATGTTGGAGAAATCATCTAAAAGTTTATTTGCTTTATCTACTGTATCTTTAGTTCTTGGACCAAATTGACCTCTCATATCACTATCCTCTGGAACTTTTGCATCAAGAGCTGGTTCAGGTGCTGGAATACAAGTTCCATCAGCTTTACCCACAATCACATGCTTTAATGGATCCCATTCATTCCAACTGTTAACGATAGTTTTGTTATCACTCATAAATTACTAATTTTTTATAATATTATACTCGGGGCCGAAAGGAAATTTTGTAATATTCTCTGCGCCATCTTTGCCAATAATAAGTATGTCGTGTTCTCGGTAACCACCACCTCCTGGATTTCCTTCAGGAATCATAATCATTGGCTCCATTGAGATCACCATATTTTCTTCAAGAACAGTATCAACATCTTCTCTCAACTCTAATCCAGCTTCTCTTCCATAAAAGTGTGAAAGCACTCCAAAAGAGTGTCCATAACCAAATGTTCTAAAGTGTAAGTAGCCAAGTTCAGCAAATAATTCATTAAGTTCATGACAAATGTCTGAACATTTAACACCTGGTTTTATTAATTCTAATCCACGCTTATGAACTTTAATGTTTGCCTCCCAAGCTTTAAGTGAGTCATCATCTACATGGTCTAAAAACAATGTTCTTTCAAGGGCTGTATAATAACCAGAAATCATAGGAAAAGTATTTAATGATAAAATATCACCTTTCGCCAATTGTTTATTAGTTTTTGGATTGTGCGCACCATCTGTATTAATTCCTGACTGAAACCAAACCCAAGTATCCATATATTCTGCACCAGGGTAAGTTTTTACAATTTCTCTTTCCATTCGATCACGACCAGCAATTGCTATTTCAATTTCAGTATTCCCTTCCCTAATGTTTTTAACAATTTCTTCTCCACCTAAATCTGCAATTCTTGCACCATTTTTAATTATTTCAATTTCTTCATTAGATTTGATCATTCTAAGTTGCATCAAATCCTTAGAAACATCATTAAAAACTGAAAAAGTAAAAATAGACCCAATTTTTTCTCTCATATCTAATGTAACATGATCATTCTCAAGCCCAATATTTTTTGGAGGATCATCTCTTCCAATGATAGAAACTATTGCTCTTAAAAAGTTATCTCTCTTCCAATCGGTATAAATTACGTTATCACAATGCGATCTTCTCCAGGGTTGGCTTGCATCAATATTTGCTGAAATTGTTGAAATTTTATTTTTTGTTACAACGCATCCATAAGGTCTTCCAAATGAACAATAAATAAAACCTGTATAATAAGCAATGTTATGCATTGAAGTTAAAATAACCATATCTAAGTTATTTTTGTCCATGACAGTTCTTAAATTGTTTACTCTTCTGTTGTATTCAGAATTTGTAAAAGGAAGTTTGGCCCTTTCTCCATTCTTTAAAGTAAAAAAATCTGGTCGATCCATTAATTAATTTAAACCGATATGTCTTTTATTCCATCTCATCACTAAGCTATAATAAGTAAGAGACATAAATAAGAAAAAGCCACCAATAATAGTATTATTTGTCGGTATTTCATTAATTCCAAACAAAGGTAGCCATACCCAAAATATTCCTCCAATTACTTCTGTTAGAGATAATAAAGTTAGCTCAGCAGCTGGAATTGCTTTGGATCCAATTGAATATAAAATTAATCCAAGGCAAACTAAAGTTCCATGAAGAGAAAATAATGAGCTATTATAACTTGAGGAGAAGAAAACTAAATCCTTACTCAAAATCATTATTGAAGCAAAAACAACGCAGAAAAATCCTGCAAATGCAGTTGTGGTAAACTTTGGTGTTTCTTTACGCCACCTCAGTGATACTGAAAATACCGAAAATCCAACAGATGAAGTAATTCCAAAAACAAAACCAATTAATGAAGTATCAGATGTATTTTCTACAGCCATTATACCTATTCCAACTGTAGCAATAATTATTGATACCCATACATTTAAAGAAATCTTTTCTCTTAAAAATAAAAAGGCTAGTAAAGCAGTAAAAAATGGCATTGCCGCCAAACATAGTAAAGTAATTGCTGCACTCGTATTAGTAATTGAAAACATAAAAGAAATCATAGCAACACCAAGCCCTGAGCCTCCCACTAAACCAGAAATACCCATCTTAAAATAGTTTTTATAGAAATCTTTTCCTTCTTCAAAAAATAGATACAAATTTAATAAAATAAAAATTGTTAAACCTCTTCCAAAAATATATTGCCATGGTATTAATTGTGGATCGTTCATGTATCTCACAACTAAAGGTCCAAAAGACCAAATAAGACCTGCAAACAAAACTACTGGGACAGCTATTTTAGGATTTTTAAGCACTAACATAAGCAGTTATTTAATTGTAAATAGATTTAACTACAACAAAAATGACATTCTCTATGACAAAGTTTGATTGGAGTGATTGGGCAAAAAGCAATCTACAATCTCACCTTTTTTAAATTTGGACTTACCAGCGGGTAATAATGCCCAGATATTTGATTTTATAAAAGATTTAATTCTAAAAGACTCTTGTCCCTTTAAAATCTCAACTTCAATTTTTCCATTTTTAGTTGTGTTTAATCTACTTTTAGCAAACCTTGTAAAGTTCATCTTCTTAACAAATTTATTTTTTAAAATGGCACGTAAAGGGATTTCATCATTAAGACCTAATAAATTTACTATATAAGGATATACAAAAAATCTAAAACAAGCAGCTGATGACATTGGATTGCCTGGTAACCCAAAAATTGCTTTTTGCTTCCCTTTGATCTTTGCAAATAAAACTGGTTTTCCGGGTCTAATAGCAACACTTTTAAAATAATTAGATAAATTAAAACTTTTAATTACATTTGGAACAAAGTCGAATTTGCCTGCAGAAACTGCACCTGAAGTAACAATAATATCTATTTTAGAATTTAACATTTTAGTTATTTTAGACTTAAATATCTTTTCGTGGTTATCTCTTAAAATTCCACCATCTTTAAAGTTGAATAAAAAATTTTCCTTTAGGTTCTTAATGTAATGACTATTTGAATTTCTGACTTTCCAATCAGGGATGTTGTCATTATTAGATATTTCATTTCCAGTAGAGAAAAAAAGAATATTAATTTTTTTTTTAACAACGATGTTTTGAATACCTAATGTTTTGAAAGCCAAAATATGATTAGGTTTTATAATTGTATTCTTTTTAAGAACTAGTTCTTTTTTTTTAAAATCAGATCCTGCAAATCTTACATGGTTGTGTTTCTTTATTTCATTATTAATTAAGATATATTTTTTGTTACTTTTATTTGGGTAAAAAATAATTTTCTCAATAGGAATAACTGTATCAAAACCTTTTGGAATAATACCACCAGTCATTATCTCTACAGCATCAAATTTTTTAATTTTCTTTTTAAATGGTTTGTTACCTGCTGCAACTAAACCTGTAATCTTAAATTTTTTTGGAAAATTTTTTTTTATTTTTTTACTGTCATTTGAATTAATTGCGTAGCCATCAAAAGCTGCATTATCTCCTGTTGGGTAATTAATTCCACAATAGATATTTTTTGACGAAACTCTATTCAAAGAATTTAAACTTTTGATACTTTCATCTTTAATTTTAATAACTCCTTTTTTTAAAATTTTTTTTGAATATTGATAACTAATCATTTTATAAATTTTCCATAGCTTTTTCTAAATCTTCCTTTGTGTTTATATTAAAGAAAGGATCTTCATTTTCAAAATTCATATTGATATTCTTTACACCTATACTATTAGCCCAAACTTCTACTTTTCTTTCTCCTTTGTCTAAATCTTTTTCTAATCTATCCATTAAATCTACAGACCATAGTCCAAATATATTATGTCTAGTATTATTAGATTTTATAAAAAAAAGTTTACCATCGTCTTGATTTATGCTTTTTAAAAAATCTTTTAATATTTCATTTTTAAAAAAAGGGGTGTCAGCAGGAAATGTTGAGATCCATTGGTAATTTTTATTCTTGTCCTTGATCCATTTCATTGCAGTTAAAACTCCTCCTAAGGGTCCTAGGCCTTGCTTAAAATCTTTAATTAATGAAATTTTTTCTGAACTTTCAAAGTTTATTTGATTATTAGAAACTACCAATACTTCATTGAATTCATCAATAATTTCAGACAAAATATAATCAATTAATAATTTATTACCCAATTTAACTTGCGATTTATCTGCTCCAAATCTTTGAGACTTTCCGCCCGCTAGTACTGTGCCTAAAATATTGTTATGATCCATTAATCAAAATATAAAACATTAAAGTTTGAATTAAAGAAATATAATGGACTTAAGAATTTTAGAAATAGCCTCACACACAGAAAATAATAAAATTCTTGAAAATTTTACTCATAAATCAAAAAACAAAAATCCATTATGTGGTGATGAAATGGAAATAAGTTTAATAGTGAAAAATGATGTAATTAAAGACATGGGTTACCAATGTAAATCGTGTGTCTATTGTCAAGCTTCGGTTAGTTTACTCTCGAGAAAGATAAGGGATAAAAAAATAGATGAAATAAAAAGTTTCATAACAAATGGTGAAAAATTATTTGATGATGTTAAGGTCGGAATAGAAACTCATTGGAAAGATTTTAAAGAAATTTTACATAAAAATAATCTATCTAGAAAAGAATGTTTGTTACTGCCTTTAAAAACTATTTTAAAAGCTTTAAAAAATTAGATGATAAAAATTACAAAACCTATCTTGCAAAAAGCATTAATTGCAGGATTTTTTTCAGCATTTACTATTGGTGTTCTAACAGTTCTTACATACAAAAGTACTTTGGGATATTTTTTAGCAGGTTCTTTTGGTTCATCTATGGTGCTATTATTTGGTTTTCCTGAAAGTCCATTTGCTCAACCTAAAAATGTTTTTTTTGGTCATTTACTAACTGCTTTTGTTGGTGTGGTTTTTGTAAATTATATTCCATTACCAATTTATATTAATATTGCACTTGCTGTTGGTGCTGGAGTTTTTTTAATGATTCTATTAAATGTAGTGCACCCACCTGCAGGTGGAAATCCTATTATGGTAATTATAGGTAGCGCTTCATATGAATATTTAATTAATCCAATTATTTTTGGTTGTATTATAATTTTATTGCTTGCGATATTAATTAACAAATATGTTTTAAAAAAAAATTATCCCTTAAAGTAATTTTATGAATACTAAGTATAAAATTTTAAAATTTAGCTCAAGAAAATTTGAAAATTTAGAAGATTTAGTCTCAATTGAAGAACCTTTGGAAATTTCCTTAAAATTTAAAGAGCATGATATATGGATTTCTCAAAATTTATCAATAACTATGAGAACTCCTGGTAATGATGAAGATTTGGTAAGAGGATTTTTGTTCAATGAACAAATTATTTTAAACATTAAAGATATTAAGTCTATTGAAAATTATGGGGATAAAGTTGGTCAATACAATATGCAAAATAAGATTTTAGCTACGCTCAATAATTCTCAAAATGTTAATATTGCTAAAATTAAAAGAGATTTCCTGACTAATTCATCTTGTGGTGTTTGTGGTAAATCTTCTTTAGATGCATTGGAAATTATAAAAAAGAATAAAACAAATCCTTCAGAACCAAAAATTACTAAAGAAATAATTATTCAATCTCCAAATATTTTGAAAGAAAACCAATCTGAGTTTAGTAAAACAGGTGGAATACACGCTAGCGGTTTATTTAACAGCAATGGTGAGCTTGTTAATTTAAAAGAGGATGTAGGAAGACATAATGCATTAGATAAACTTATTGGAAATGCCTTAATTAATGATCAATTAGACCCTAAAACTCAATTTATAACATGTTCTGGCAGACTCAACTTTGAATTAGTTCAAAAAGTTTTAATGACAGATATAGGTATAATGATCGGTGTTGGTGCGCCAACTAGCCTAGCTATAGATCTAGCGAATAAATTTGACATAACCCTCATTGGTTTCGTAAAGAGGGATAGTTTTAACATTTACACAAATAACAAAAAAGTTATTGTGGGTTAATTAAAAAAAAGGGTAATTGTGTCAAAAAATATAAGTAATTTATCAGGAAGAATAGGCTTAAAAAACAACCTATTTAAACAGATATCTGAGAATACTCTTAGCGACAGACCACAAGATATCAATGAAATTGCAAAAGAACATAACTTAGGGGTTTCAACACTTCATGGAGCAGAATCTTTTTATGAATTTTTAAGACCTTCACATAGAGAAAAAAAAGCATTCGTTTGTAACGGTAGTGCTTGTATGTGTGCTGGAACACAAAATAAATTAAAAGACACTTTAAAAGAAAAACTAGGTGATGATAAAGTTGGAGAAATGTTTTGCTTAGGACATTGCTACGAAAATAATGCTTTCCATTATGATGGTGAAAATTATGCTGGAAAAGATATTGAGAAAATTGATCAAATTTTAAAAGGTGAAGACATTATTCAAGATAAATTTTTTTCTAAAAGTCATGCGACTACTAGTTTTTTAATGGATGATAAACTTTCATCACCAGATCAATTTAAGGAACAATTAAATAAATTTTTAAAAACAGACAAACAAGAAATTATTAAATCACTACTAAGTTCTAATCTAACAGGTAGAGGCGGAGCAGGATTTCCAACGGGAATGAAGTGGGATTTTTGCAGTAAAGCAAAAGGTGATAAAAAATATGTTATTTGTAATGCTGATGAAGGTGACTCAGGAGCATTCTCAGATAGATACTTATTAGAAGATCAGCCATTAAAAGTTATCTTTGGGATGGTTCTTTGTGGAATGGTTATTGGAAGCGATGAAGGTGTTTTGTATATTAGAGGTGAATATCCAAAATCTATTGAAGCTATCAATGGTAGTATAAATGAACTTAAAAAATTAAATTTATTAGGTGATAATATATTGGGAACAGATTTTTCTTTTGATTTGGGTATTTGCATTGGACAAGGTGCTTATATTTGTGGCGAAGAAACTGCCTTGATAGCATCTATTGAAGGTAGACGTGCTGAAGTAGATGTTAGACCTCCTTTCCCTGTAACAGAAGGTTTGTATAAAAAACCAACTGTAGTCAATAATGTTGAAACATTAGCTGCAGCAACTGGTATTTTAATTAATGGTCCTGAAAAATTTGCAGCGATCGGAAACAAAAAATCTGCAGGTACAAAACTTGTTTGTCTTGATAGTTTTTTTAATAATCCTGGTGTTTATGAAATTGATATGGGAACACCTATGAAAAAAATATTTGATGAAATTGGTGGTGGATATAAAGAACCAATTAAAGCATTTCAGGTTGGCGGTCCTCTAGGAGGTGTGGTGCCATTAAGTGAAATTGATAATTTAAATTTAGACTTTCAAGAATTTACAGCTAAGGGTTTTATGCTAGGGCACGCTAGCGTAGTTAGTATCCCAAAAGATTTTCCAATGTCTGAATACATTCATCATTTATTTGAATTTTCTGCAGAAGAATCGTGTGGAAAATGTTTTCCTGGAAGACTTGGCTCATACAGAGGTAAAGAGATGTTTGATCAAGCTAAGAATAAAACTGCTAAAATACCACTAAAATTACTCAACGAACTATTAGTTACTATGCAAAAAGGCTGTTTATGTGCACTTTGTGGTGCAATTCCTACTCCTATAATGAATATTCTTAAGTACTTTGGAGACGAAATGAAGAATGATATGGTAAAGGATAATTAATGAGTTCTGAAAAAAGAAAAATAGCTTACATCGATGGAAAGCCATATGAAATTGGTTCAAACCATACATCTATTTTAAAATTTGTTAAAAGTTACGTTGGAGATAAAAAAGTTCCAACTCTTTGTGATGATCCTAATTTAGCTCCTTATGGAGCTTGCAGAGTTTGTTCGGTTGAAGTTGCTTTAGAGAAAGATGGACCAACAAGAGTGGTTGCTTCATGTCATACACCGGTTGCTGAAAACCAACATATCTTTACATCTAACGAAGCATTAACAGATCTTAGAAAAAATATTGTTGAATTAGTTTTGACTGACCACCCAATGGAATGTGATAGTTGTGAAGTTAATAATAATTGTGAACTTCAAACTGTAGCAAATGATTTGGGAATTTCTGATCATAGATACAATAGTCCTAAACAGCACAAAGGTATTCCAAGAGATACCTCTCATGATTACATGAGAATGAATTTAGATAACTGTATCAATTGTGGAAGATGTGTAAGAGCCTGTGATGAAATTCAAGGATCTTTCGTTTTAACAATGAGTGGTAGAGGTTTTGAATCTAAAATTACTACAGACAATGATATGATGTTTGGAGACTCTTCATGTGTTTCTTGTGGAGCATGTGCTCATACTTGTCCAACAGATGCAATTTCAGATGTGTTTAAATCTAAATCTGCAGATGTTGATGAAAAAGTTAGAACAACTTGTTCTTATTGTGGTGTTGGTTGTAATCTTGAAGCTTCAATTAAAGATAATAAAGTTGTAGCAATTGATACACCTAAAGAAACAGAGGTTAATGCTGGTCACACATGTATTAAAGGAAGATATGCGTTTAGTTTTTATGACCATCCTGACAGATTAAAAACTCCATTGATAAAAAGAAATGGGAAGTTTGAAGAGGCTTCATGGGATGAAGCTTATGATTTTATCAAAAAAGAGATGAATAGAATTACTAAAGACAATGGCCCAGATGCATTTGCTGGAATTTCTTCTGCAAGATGCACTAATGAAGAAAACTATGTTTTTCAAAAAATGATTAGAGCAGCAGTTGGTACTAACAGTATAGATTGCTGTGCAAGAATTTGTCATTCACCAACGGCATGGGGAATGCAACAAACATTTGGAACAGGAGCTGCAACTAATTCTACTGAAGATATTTATCATGCTGATTGCTTTATAGTTATTGGAGCAAACCCAACAAATGCTCACCCAGTGACTGGTGCAAAAATTAAACAGCAAGTAATGAAGGGTAAAAAATTAATCGTATTAGACCCAATTACAACTGAACTTGCAAAACTTGCTGATTATCACATTAAATTAAGACCTGGAACTAATGTTGCTGTTCTTAATATGATGTTGCACTTTATTATAAAATCTAAACTATATAACGCAGATTTCGTTAGAGATAGAACTGAGGGATTTGATAATTTTATTAAAGAAATCGAACGACAAGATGTTGATCAATTAGCTAAAGTTGCTGGTGTTGATAAACAAATGGTTAAAGAAGCAGCAATAGCCTATGCAACTGCTAAAAACTCAATGGAATTCCATGGTTTAGGAGTTACAGAGCAAGAGCAAGGATCTAAAACAGTAATGCTGATTGCAGATCTTGCAATGATTACAGGAAATATTGGTAGAAAAGGTGTTGGTGTAAACCCGCTTAGAGGACAAAATAACGTTCAAGGAGCTGCTGATATGGGGTGCCAACCTCACCAGGGTGCTGGTTATTATGAAGTTGCAGATGAAAAAAATCAGAAATTTTATACTGAAAAATATGGAGTTACGCATCCAACAAAACCTGGATTAAAAATTCCAGAAATGTTTGAAGCTGCAATTGATAAAGAATTAAAAGGTCTATGGATTATTGGAGAAGATATTGTTCAAACAGACCCTAACAGTGCACATGTAGTTGAGGCAATGAATTCATTAGAACTTTTAGTTGTTCAAGAAATATTTATGAGTGAAACAGCTAAGCTTGCAACTGTTGTATTGCCTGGAACAACTTTCTTAGAAAAAGATGGAACTTTCACCAATACAGAAAGAAGAATTCAGAGAGTAAATAGAGCAGTACCACCACTACCAGGAACAAAACCAGATGGTGTTATAGTAACAGATATGATGCAAAAACTTGGTTTTGATCAACCCTCATATGATGCAGATCAAGTATTAAAAGAAATTGCAGATGTTGTTCCTTTCTTTAAAGGGGTAACAAGAGAAAGACTTGGTAAACTTGGTTTACAATGGCCAGTTCAAGAAGATGGAACTGATACACAAATTTTACACACCGAGTCTTTTAAATTAGGTAGAGGAAGACTTAAAAATTTTGATTGGAAAGAATCTACTGAAATAGAAACCAATAAAAAAGAATATCCTTTAATATTAACAACTAGCAGAGTTTTACAGCACTATAATGCAGCGACTATGACTAGAAGAACTAAAAATATCAATATTGTAGATGAAGATGTTCTTTTAATTCATCCTAAGGATGCTGCTTATAGAGATATTAATACAGGAGATATTGGAAGATTATATTCTGGAAGAGGTGAAGTTGCTTTAAAAGTGGAAGTGACCGATAAGGTTAAAGAAGGAATTGTATTTACAACATTCCATTTTCCAGAACATATGGTCAATATGGTTACTGGTCATGGTAAAGATGAAGAAACAATGTGTGCAGAGTATAAAGTATCATCTGTTGAAGTTCAGAAAATTTCAAATCAATTTAAGACTGAAGTTAAACCAAAAGAAAATCAGGCTGAAGTTAATTAATTTAAAATGACCATAGGTTGGCATTTTGATAATACATACTCAAAATTATCTAATACATTNAAAGAAGAAATAAAACCAACACCAGTTCATGATCCTGAGCTAGTAATATTAAATAANAAATTAGCTACAAATTTAAATTTAGATTTTTCAAAAGTTGATAATAAAGATTTAGCAAAACTTTTTTCAGGAAACTTGTTACCAGAAGGATCGAATACAATTGCCCAAGCTTACGCAGGTCATCAATTTGGTCATTTTACAATGTTAGGTGATGGTAGAGCAGTACTTCTTGGAGAACATTTGGTTAATAAAAATAATCGTTTTGACATACAGTTTAAAGGTTCTGGGAGAACATCTTTTTCTAGAAGTGGCGATGGGCGTGCTGTTTTAGGGCCAATGTTAAGGGAATATATTATTAGTGAAGCAATCCATGCTTTGAAAATTCCTACTACCAGAAGTCTTGCAGTAGTTAAAACTGGAGAAAAAGTTGTTCGAGAAAATTTGCTTCCTGGAGCTGTTTTAACACGAGTAGCATCAAGTCATATCCGTGTTGGTACTTTTCAATATATTGCAGCAAAACAAAATATAGAAGATTTAAAAATCTTGGTCGACTATACTATTAATAGACATTACCCTGAAATTAGATCATCCAATAATAAAGCGTTAGATTTATTAAATCTTGTAATGGAAAAACAATGTCAGCTAGTTATAAATTGGATGCGTGTTGGTTTTATTCACGGTGTTATGAATACAGACAATATGGCAATTTCTGGTGAAACTATTGACTACGGCCCTTGTGCTTTTATGGATTATTATAATCCTAAAACAGTTTTTAGCTCTATCGATAAATTTGGGAGATATTCGTTTTCAAACCAACCACCAATAACTAAATGGAATTTAACAAGATTTGCTGAATGTCTTATTCCTCTTATTGATAAAAATGAAGATGACGCAATTAAAATTGCAACCGAATCTATCGACAATTTTCAAAATATTTATGAATCTAAGTGGCTAAACATGATGAGAGATAAACTTGGTTTATTTGGAGAAGATGTAAATGATAAAAAATTGATTAGTGATTTATTGACTTGGATGGAAAATAACAAGGCAGATTATACAAACACTTTTTGTTATTTAATGAATATCAAAATTAATAATGATGAAATTTATCAAGATAATAGTTTTAAAAATTGGTCAAGACAGTGGCAACAAAGACTATCAAAAAATAATAATTCAAAAGATAAATCTTTAGATCTTATGAAGATTTCTAATCCAATTGTAATTCCAAGAAATCATAAAGTTGAAGAAGCTTTAGATGCAGCAAACAAAGGTGATTTAGAGATATTTAATAGATTATTATCTGTTCTAAATAATCCTTATAATATTAATAAAGCTATTGAAGATTATCAATTACCATCTTCTAACAATAAATATCAAACTTTTTGTGGAACTTAAAAATCACAAAACGTATGGTTCAGGTCTAGCGTCGTTTCCCAAAACTCTCTCAACTGCAAAATCACTAATATCAATAGTTTGATAAGAACCAGTCGTAATCAATTCTGTTAAGGCTCTTCCAATTCCTGGTGCTTGCATTAATCCTCTTCCAGTAAATCCTGAGGCCATATAAACATTTTCAAATTTAGGGTGTTTGCCAACAACTGCATTGTTATCTAACTTATTGCAATCGTAGTAGCCTGCCCAACCACCAGTTAATTTTAATTCTTCAAATACTGGTATTCTTTGTGCTAAAGCTGGCCAAACTAATTCCTCAAAATCATTCCAAGCTGGCTCTAAATCATTAGCATCAAATACTGAATTAGGTGAACCTGCTAGATATTCTCCACCCTCAGGTCTCCAATAAACACCTGTTGTTAAATCTCCAGTTAAAGGCATTTCTTTTATGTATTTGGGGCATTTAACTCTAAAAACTGTGTGTTTTTGTGGAACAACAGGAATATCTTCAAGTAATTCTTTAGTCCAACAGCCAGCGGCAGATATTATTGTTTTAGCTTTAATTTCAGAAATACTTTTTACCTCACCTTTTATAAATTCAGCACCTAATTCTATAGCTTTACTTTTTAAAGCACCATGAAACATAAATGGATCTATCCAACCTTCACTTTGATTATCTGTGTAAGTAGCTGTCTCAATGCCTTCATTATTAACGTAAGGAAAAATATTTGATAATTCTGAACCTTTAATATTCTTTGTGCCAGCATCACATTCTTTGTGATTTGCTAAAGCTTTGTATTGTTCTTCAGCATGTTCTGGCCCAAACATTAACAAATAACCATTAGTTACCATACTGGCTGTAGGATTAGGGTTTTTTTCGGTCTTCAATAATTCTGGAATTTGGAAAATAAATTCCCTTGCAAATTTTCCAAGTAAAATATTTTCTTTTTGAAAAAATTGCCTTCTAAATCCCCCTAAGGATAAAGGAAAAGAGGCTGTTTTATAAGTAGGATCTCTCTCTATTACTTTAACTTTTCTACCTTCTTTAGATAAAAAATAAGCAGTGGCAGTTCCAATAATTCCTCCACCAATAATTACAACATCATCCATAATTAATTCAATATAATTAAATTCAAGTTGAGGACTAGAGCAAAGCAACACCAAAGTAAATAGGGAATCATCATGTAAAAACTTATCATATTGACACGTCTAAATCTAAATAAGAGAATTGTTATGAGACAAATTAAAAGAATAAGAACAGCTAATGCTAAAATCATTTTATGAAAAACAAAGAAAACAATACTCCAGGTTGTATTAAAAATTAAATGAATGAAATAAATATAGACAGTATTCATGTCTCGGTTTTTACTATGCCAGAAATTCCATATAGCAATGGTCATCATTAAATAAAGTGTCGTCCAAACTGGTGCAAATATCCAATCTGGTGGATTAAAAGTAGGTTTGGCCAATAGTGAATACCAAGGTTCTTTAAAATTTATTGTGGCTAGCCCACCAATTGCAGAGGCTGAGTAAGTAATAACAAAAAAAAGGATAAAAGTTAAAAATTTATTCTTAAACATGATAGTATTATACATTAACATAAAATGAATAAAAAAACTATTTGGATAACTGGTGGAAGCACAGGCATAGGTAGGGCTTTAGCGATAAAGTTTTCAAATGAAGGTTGGAACGTTGCTATTTCAGCAAGACGTGAGGAGCTATTAAATGAACTATCAAATCAGCATGAAAACATTTCTGCTTTTCCTCTTGATGTAACAGATAAAATAAAATGCAAAGAAGTTTTTAATCAAATAACAAGTAAATATACCAACGTTGATATTTGTTTTTTTTCTACGGGGACTTGGAATCCAAAAAAAGAAAAGGATATAGATGTTGAGCAGATTGAAGATGTATTCAAAGTTAACTTTTTTGGAACAGTAAATAGCATTAAAGCTGTAGAGCAATTTTTTAAAGACAAAAAAAGTGGCATTATTACTATTGTTTCTTCAATAGCTGGGTACAGAGGGCTTCCAAATTCAACGGGATATGGTCCATCTAAATCAGCATTAAATAACTTAACAGAAAGCTTATATTTTGATTTTAAAAGATTTAATGTGCGTGTTTGTTTGGTTTCTCCTGGATTTATAAAAACACCAATGACTGATAAAAATGATTTTAAGATGCCTTTCTTAAAAACACCAGAATATGCTGCAAATAAAATCTATGATGGTCTAATTAACAAAGACATTTTTGAAATACATTTTCCTAAGGTACTTACAGTTACATTAAAAGTTCTCAGTTTTTTACCAAGTAAAATTTATTTTGGTTTGGTTGGAAAACTTACAAAGTATCAAAAGAAAAATTAATCTTTAACAAAAACAACTGTTAGCTCTGCAACTTTAAAACCAAACTTGGTCATTGTAGCTCTATTAATTGCAACTCTATCATCTTGTTTAAAAATCCAGTCATCAAAAGTTATTTTCATTTCTTTACCTTTTACAGGAACTAACAATACATATTCAAATTTGAATGCAGGTCCATAGGAATAACCTATTGCTTTACCAACAACGTCTCCAGCTGTTCCTTCATAATTATTTTCATCAATTTTATTAATAGTCCATTCTCTCTTTTGAATTTCACCATCATCCCAATTAAATTTTTCATTTAAAATTAATTGTTTGCCATCCCACGTACCATTTAAATCAGCTGAGAATTGTCTTGTAACTTTTCCAGATCTATTTTGTAATACTCCCCAAGCCTTAACATCACCTGTTAAATATTCTTCAATAATTAGTCTTGGTTGTTTATTTTTAAAATCTTCTGGTTTCATTGCACTGTTGTTTGAACAACTTGTAATTAAGAATAATACAATTATCAATGAAATTGATTTAATAATTTTTATATGTCGCATAGAACTCTCCTTTTAATAAACGTTATTTGTTTTGAAGTGAAAATTGAATAAGATCAATATTCTTTGATTTAAAGCCTGCCTCACAATAGGATAGATAAAATTCCCACATTCTTTTAAAAGTTAAGTCAAAACCTTGGTTTTTGATCAAATCCCATTTTTTATTAAATTCTTCTCTCCAAATAGTTAAAGTACTTGCATAATCATCTGCATAAGAAATGTAAGAGCTAACAGCTAGACCATTGTCGGAAACATATTTGTTTATACTATTTTTATTTGGAAGAAATCCGCCTGGAAAAATATACTTTTGAATAAAATCTTGCTTATTTTTGTATCTATCAAACAAATTATCATCAATCGTAATTGCCTGTATAGCCGCTTTACCCCCATCAGATAGATTATCTTTTATAGTTTTGAAATAACCGTCTAAGTAGTTTTGACCAACTGCTTCAATCATTTCAATCGAAGCTATTGAATTATATTTTCCTTTTAAGTCACGATAATCTTTAATTTCAATGTTTACTTTTTCATTTAATCCACATTTATGAATTCTTTCTTTGGTATACTCGAATTGTTTTTTTGAAATTGTTATACAGTCAAGTTTTACATCGTACTTTTTACCCATATATTCAGCAAACCCACCCCAACCACACCCTATTTCTAAAACTTTGTCACCATTATTAGGTTTAATTAAGTTAATTAATTTTTGATATTTATTATTCTGAGCTTCAGACAAACTTTTTGTTTGTTCCTCAAAAATTGCACTTGAATAAGTTAAAGTGCTATCCAACCATAGAGAAAAGAAATCATTACCTAGGTCATAGTGTTTAGCAATATTTTCTCTACTTCTAGTTTTGGTATTCTTAATTATCTTATTCTTTATAAAATTAATCATTGGAAAATCTAGTAATCCAGAAAATTTATAGACGACATTAATATTCCTTGCTGTAAATTCAATTAAATTTGAAAGATCATCTGTTTCAAACTCTCCTCTCATGTAACATTCAGCAAATCCAATACTTCCTCCCCTTATAAGATTGTACGTAAAGTTTGGCTTTTTAATTATTATATTTGCTTTTAAATTATCTTTTATGTTACCAAATTTTAGTAAAGTTCCATCAAAACATGTTATTTCTAAATAACCATATTTAACTCGTTTTAAAATATTAAAGACTAATTTATCTGATGCCTTATATATAAACATTAATTTTCTGTAGTTATATTATTTTTGATCTTAATTCTTTTCTTTATAAGCTTAATCCCTTTTGTCCATATTTTAAATGCCTCAAAATGTATCGCTAAAATAATTTTAAATGTCATTAAAGGGTGTTTTAGATAAGATTTAATCAAATTCCTATTAGTTAATTCGCTTTTCACCCCATCTTGTGATGCATATAAAATTTTTCCTTCTTCATCATTTTGATCAATTATAACAGAAATTTTATTACCTGGTCTTAATAGTCTAAAGAAATATATACAATCCATTTCTATAAAGGGAGATACATGAAATTTTTTTTTACACATATGTTGTATTAAATTATGAGTAATATTTGTTTTAAAAATATATGTATGTTGTTCGCCAAATGTATTTTTTACTTCATATAAAATTGATATTAAATTTGAATTGTCATCATAAATATAAAATACGCTCAGTGGATTAAAAACATATCCAAATATTCTTGGATAACATAACAGTTTAATTTGAATATTACTGGTATCTATATTGTTTTTTCTAAGGTTATCTACCACCCAATTTTTGATAGAGCTACCGTCTCTCGCTCCATGATCCTTATTATAAAAGCTAATAATATTAAATTTATTATATGAAAATATTTTTAAATTTTTATCTAATTGGTCTATTTCAGATAAATCTATTAATAATGAAAACACTTTGTATTTAAAATGATGTATTTTAGGTTTAAATCTTTTATGAACTACATTCCCTGTATAAATAAAAGAATTTTTAATCATCAAGTGCTTTCAACATCTCAATTGAAGATCTTATTCCATCCTCATGAAACCCATAACCAAAATAACTTCCACAAAATAATATATTTTTTTTATTTTGAATTTTGTTTAAATTACTTTGATTAGATAGAGCAGCAATATCATAATAAGGATGAGTAAAGCTTACTTCTTTGAATATCTTATCTTGAGGTATTTCTCTAAATGGATTTATTGTCAAAAAAATATCTCTATTTATTTTTAAATTTTGTAATTGATTTAACCAATATGTAACAGATGTTTTGCCTATTTCTCCTTGGTTCATAGCTGTATTCCACGAACACCAAGCTTTTCTATTTTTTGGCATAATGGATTCATCAAAATGTATTGTGGCAGTATTTTTTCTATATTTAAAATTTTTTAAAATTTTTTTTTCTTCTATTGTTGGATTTTCAATTATATCTAAAGCTTCATCAGCATGAGTTGCAATTACAACTTTATCATAATCAAAAAATTCATTCTCACCACCATAGAAAATTTTAACTCCAAAATCATTTCTAACAATTTTGCTTATATTATAATTTTTAAAATGCTCTCCACTGATTTGGTCAATAATTTTATCAACATATGTTTTGCTTCTATTTTCAACAGTATACCATTGTGGTCGATTTTTTAATTTAAATAATCCATGATTTTTAAAAAAACTTAAAAAAAAATTTAATGGCATTTGTGATGCCTCGTATGGGGGCATAGACCAAATTGCAGATACCATTGGAATAATATGATAATTAATAAAATAATTTGAAATCTTTATTTCTTTTAAATATTCACCTAATGTTTTTGTATCATTTTTTTTAATTTCTATTTTTTCACATTTCTTATAAAAATTAATTATTTCAAAAAACATTTTAATAAACTTGATATTTAGTAAGTTTTTTTTATTAGAAAAAATTCCCGATATTCCTTTGCCACAATATTCCATATCACTCCCATTTTCTGATACCGAAAACGACATATCGCTTTTTTCTATTTCAATTTTATTTTCTAAAAAAAAATTAATCAAATTTGGATAGGTTTTTTGATTAAAAACCATAAATCCAATATCAACAGCTATCTCTTTATTTAAATCATATTTAACTTTAAGGGTATTAGCATGGCCTCCAAACTGATTTTCTCTTTCAAATAAATCTACTTTATGTTTTTTGGACAAATAATAAGCAGCACTTAATCCTGAGATTCCTGATCCTACTACTGCAATTTTCATTTTAACAATATTTATGCAGCAGTATCTTCGTACTCATCCATAGATGGGCATGTACAAAATAGATTTTTATCACCATAAACATTATCTACTCTTCCAACTGGTGGCCAGTATTTGACTGCCTTTAAAAATTCAGATGGATATGCTGCTTCTTCTCTTTCATATTTATGATCCCATGTGTTCGATGTTAATTCAAGGTGAGTATGTGGCGCATTCTTAAGTGGATTATCTAATTTATCATAAGTTCCAGATTGAATTTTATCTATTTCTTGTTTAATTTTTTGAAGCGTTGAACAAAATCTATTTATTTCTATTAAACTTTCACTTTCTGTGGGTTCTATCATCATTGTGCCTGCTACTGGCCAAGACATTGTTGGTGCATGATAACCAAAATCTATTAATCGTTTTGCAATATCTTCCTCTGTTACTCCAGTATCCAATTTAATTTTTCTGATATCTATAATACATTCGTGGGCAACGTTTCCATTTTTTCCTTTATATAATATTGGAAATGAATCTTTCAATTTATGGGCAATATAATTTGCATTAAGTATAGCAACTTGAGATGCTTTTTTTAATCCTTCAGACCCCATCATTTTAATATACATCCACGAAATTGATAAAATACTTGAACTTCCCCATGGTGCAGCGGAAACAGCTCCAATTCCAGTAGCAGGTCCACAATCCTTAATTACTGAATGTTTTGGTAAAAAAACTTCTAGATGTTTTTTACATGCTATCGGTCCCATACCTGGTCCACCACCACCATGAGGTATACAAAATGTTTTATGTAAATTTATATGACAAACATCTGGACCAAATTTTCCAGGTTTTGCAATTCCAACTAGTGCATTTAAATTTGCACCATCCATATAAACTTGTCCTCCATGATTATGAATAAGTTCACAAATATCTGTTATCCTTTCTTCAAAGACACCATGTGTTGAAGGATAAGTAACCATTAAAGCCGCCAAGTTAGTTGAATGTTCTTCAGTTTTTTTCTTTAAATCTTCAAAGTCAACATTTCCATGTTGATCACATTTAATAACAACAACTTTCATTCCGACCATTTGAGCACTTGCAGGATTAGTGCCATGCGCTGAACTTGGAATTAAACAAACATTTCTATTAGCTTCATTATTTTTTTCATGAAATTTACGTATCACCATTAAACCTGCAAATTCACCTTGAGCTCCAGCATTTGGTTGTAATGATACACCTGAAAAACCCGTAATTGATCTAAGCCAATTTTTTAAATCTGTAAACAACTCTCTGTAACCATCCATTTGTTCTACTGGGGAAAAAGGATGTGGTTGAGAAAATTCTTTCCATGTAACTGGAATCATTTCTGCAACTGCATTCAATTTCATTGTGCATGAACCTAGAGCAATCATTGATCTATTTAATGCAATGTCAGAATCTTCTAGTCTTTTTAAATATCTAAGCATTTCTGTTTCAGAATGATAACTATTAAAAACAGGATGATCTAAATAAGTAGATGTTCTTAATAAATTTTTTGGTATATTAGACAAACCTTCATTCATTGTTTCTTTTATAGTTTCAGAACAATTAAAAATCTTTAATAATTGATTTGCTCTATAAAGATTTTTTCTCTCATCAAATGAAACAGCTAGCATTTCAGAGTTTACTTTTCTAATATTAACTCCTTGATCCAACGCGTTTTTATAAATCTTATCTGTTTTATCTAAAGTTTTTACTGCAACGGTATCAAAAAAGTAATCTGAATAAAGTTCATAACCTGACTGCTTTAGTTTATCAGCAAAATTTTTTGTTAATTGTGAAACACTTTCTGAGATTTTCTTAATTCCTTCTGGTCCGTGATAAATAGTGTATGCTGCTGAAACTATTGCCAATAAAGCTTGGGCAGTACATATATTGCTTGTAGCTTTATCTCTTCTTATATGCTGCTCTCTTGTTTGTAGAGCTAATCGATAAGCTTTTTTGCCATGTCGATCTACTGAAACACCCACTATTCGTCCAGGCATTGATCTTTTATACTCGTCTTTAGTTGCAAAAAATGCTGCATGTGGCCCACCATACCCCATGGGAATTCCAAATCTTTGTGAGCTTCCTACAGCAATATCTGCACCTAATTCTGCTGGTGTTTTTAGTTTTGCCAAAGCTAGTAAATCGCAAATCAATACTGCTTTACCATTCTGTTTATGAATTTTACTTATAGCTTCGCTTGGATCCTTGATATCGCCTAATGTTCCTGGATAATTAATTATCCCACAAATAATTTCATCATTAATATCTTTGTCTTCATCACCAACAACTATGTCTAACCCTAGAGGTTCGGCTCTAGTTTTAATAACTTCTATAGTTTGAGGGTGACAATCTTTAGAGACAAAAACTTTATTAGAATCAGTTTTACAAATTCTATAGCTTAATCCCATAGCTTCTGCTGCAGCAGTCCCCTCATCCAAAAGAGAAGCGTTAGCAATATCCATTCCTGTAAAATCAATTATCATTTGTTGAAAGTTCATCAGCATCTCTAGCCTGCCTTGAGCAACTTCAGGCTGGTACGGTGTGTAAGATGTATACCATCCTGGATTTTCTAATATATTTCTTAGAATTACATATGGGGTGTAAGTTCCATAATAACCCATTCCTATAAAACTTGAATAAACTTTATTTTTTTTGGAAATATTTTTTAATTTTCTAAGTGCTTTATATTCAGAATTAGGATCACCTATTTCCAAATCATCTTTTAAAAGAATTTTTTCTGGTACCGTATCTTTTATTAACTCATCTAGATTTTTATAACCTAATTCTTTAAGCATAATATTTTGCTCTTCAACTGAAGGTCCTATGTGTCTTTGAATAAAATCTTTTTGAGCGTTTTTTAACATTTAATTACCACTTTCTTTTGCAAATTTATCATATTCTTCTTTATTCATTAAAGTATCTAGTTCGTTTTTATCTTTTATCTTTAATTTAAAAAACCAGGCTTCATTTTCAGGATCTGAATTAATTTTTCCTGGATCATCAACAATAGCTTGATTATTTTCCATAACTTCACCTGAAATAGGTGTATAAACATCACTTGCTGCTTTGGTTGATTCAACAACACCTGCATTACCATCCTTTTCAACTGAAGCTCCCACATCTGGTAACTCTACAAAAACTATATCTCCAAGCATTTCTGTTGCATGTTGGGTAATACCTATTGTGCCAACATCACCTTCTATCTTAATCCACTCATGTTCTTTAGAATATTTTACTTCACTCATTAGTTGTCTCCTTTCACATAGCTTTTTTTATAAAATGGTAATCCAAAAATATTTGCTGGATGTTTTTTTCCTCTTACTTCAAGAAAAATTTTTGTATCTTTTTTTGAATATTGTTTTTGTACGTATCCTATTGCTACTGGTCCATTTACACTTGGTCCAAATGTACCACTAGTTATCTCTCCTATTAATTTATCTTCCTCATCATAAATTTTTGTTTTTTCTCTAGCAATCAATCTACCCTCTGGCTTAACTCCTACTCTAATTTGTTTTGTGCCGTCTTTAATTTGGTTAACAATTATATCCGAACCCACAAAGCCACCTTTCAATATCCTTTCTTTAGATATTGCCCATTTAAGATTTGCCTCAATTGGAGTTTTGTTAATATCTAGCTCATGACCATACAAACATAAGCCAGCCTCCAATCTCAAGGTATCTCTTGCTCCTAGACCAATTAATTGAGCTCCATTTTCTATTAATTTTTTGGTTAAATCCTCAATAAATCTATTAGTGATTGATATTTCAAAACCATCTTCTCCAGTATACCCAGATCTTGTTATGTATGTTTTCTGATCTTTATAATTAAACCAGTTGCCTGTCATAAAACTTAATTCATTAATTCCACTAATTACGGAGTTTAATATTTCAGCTGATTTTGGTCCTTGAATTGCAATTAAAGATTTTTGTTCGTCTAAAATCATCTTATATTTGTTGTTAAGTAGTTTGGTTAAAATTTTTAAATCATTATCTTTACAGGCAGCATTTAGAATTATTAAATAACCTTCTTTCAATTTCGTAATAATTAGATCATCGTAAATTCCTGCTTTATCATTCATTAAAAAAGTATACTTAGAAGAATTTTGTTTTAAATTCTTCAAATCTAATGGAAATATTTTTTCTAAATCATTAGTTAAATCTTCATTTCCATAAATAAATAGTTGTCCCATATGGGAAACATCAAAAATTCCAGAATTTGATCTTGTGAATTTATGCTCTTCGATAATACCTTTTTTATATTGTATTGGCATTTCGTATCCTGCAAATTCTACAAACTTAGCGTGATGATCGTTATGAAGTTTATGTAATGATGTTTTTTTAATTTCCATATCAACTCTTTGCTACCCATCTGTATATTTGCCTGAGAGTTTTGCTCCTTCGGCGAGAACTTAATCTCTTTCCAGAGTTAATATGTTGCGGTCCTTTTACCTGAGAGTTTCCTGGGTGGTTGCTCCTTCGGTGTTACAAAATTTGTAATCTCTCCCGTAAACGAATAATCTATCAACTAGATACTAAAGTCAATCAGAAATACTTTTTTTACTCTTAATTAGTAGTGAATAAAATTGAATTAATACGGCAAAAAGAATTATTGACCCTCCTATTAATCCATACATTGAAGGTCTTTCGCTAACAAATACAAAAGCCCACATAGGTCCTAAAACAGACTCAGATAACATTATTATTCCAACCATCGCTGAAGGTGTCGTACGTGCTCCTGTGGTAATAAATATAAATCCTAAACCAACTTGAAAACATCCGGCTATAAAACCCAAAAGTATATCATGAGGAGAAATCATTATTTTAGTAGATAATAAAAATCCAATTAAACATGAGCATACTCCAGCTACAAATTGTGCAGGCACCATATCAACTGATGGGAATTTTCTTACAATTATAATTAAAACTGCAAAAGTAATCGGCATTGTAAAAGCTGCTAAATTTCCAGATAATTCACCAGGTGATAATGAATTACCAACCATTAACAAAACTCCAGTCATAGCTAAAATAATTGAGGCTAAGGTGATTGCAGATATTTTTTCTTTTAGAAAAAAATATCCAAAAACAGCAAGAAATAGAATTTGAAGAGATATAATGAAATTTGTATTAGCAACTGTGGTGTTATACATGGCAAAAACATAGCCACAGAAACCAAAGGATAAGATAATTCCACCTAAAAACCCTGGCAAACCAGAATCTTTAAATGCTTTAAGGGTATTTTTTTTATAGCTAAATATTAAAAAAGTTAAAACTGTTAATGAAAAAAATAAAGATCTCCAGAATAATATTTGCCATAACGTTGCACCTTCAAAAGATTTAACAATGAGACCTCCAAAACTTAAGCTACATGCTCCAAGAAATATCAATAAAGGTCCTGGTAATTTTTCGATTATATTCATTAAATTTGTGAAATTAAATTTTGAGTTTCCATTTGATATAATTTAAATAAAGTTTCTGCATCAGATAAATTAATCTCTTTAAACTTTATTTTTGATCCAGGCGACATTTGAACTAATCTGTCATAATCTACACTTGCCACAACTCCTATTTTTGGGTAGCCCCCTATTGTTCCATGATCTGACAACATAATAATTGGATTACCATCTGCTGGAACTTGTATTACTCCTTTTAATAAACCCTCTGACTTAATATTTGTATTTACAATATTTTCTATTTTAGGCCCCTCTAATCTCATGCCCATTCTGTCAGATAACTTTGAAACAATAAATTTCTTTTCTAGGAAATTTTTTTTTCCCTCGTCTGAAAAGTAATCATAATTAGTTCCTTTTATTACTCTAATGTTTTCTATTCTTGAGTTTAAATAATTTATTTTCTTTTTTTCTAAGTTTTGATTAATTTTAGAAATATTTATTTTTTGACTATTTGCTAATTTTTTACCTTCATTAGAACCAATATTAGCTTTTGTGTTAATTGAACAACTACCCCATTGTAATTTCAAGTCAAACTTGCCTGAAATTGATAAATAACCATATACAGATTTATTTGTAGATAAGATATCAATCTCATCTTCATTTTCTAATTGATAACTTTCATAACAATTTCCCTCAATTTCCTTACCATTTTTTATTAACTTAAAAATCACATCTCCAGTAATAGCTATATTGATTTTATCACCATAAAATTTTAAAAGTGGTCCTTGATATGCAAATTCAATAACAGGTAAATTTAATTCATTTCCTGACAATTTATTTGCCAACAAATAATTTCTATTATCCATAGCTCCACTAAAAGGAATGCCCATATGATACAAATTACTTCTCCCTTTATCCTGAAAGGTTGTATTAATTCCTGCTCTTAATATTTCAAAATAATTATTATTCATTAAAACTCTTATATTGATCTAATGTAATTTTTTTAAAAGTAACTGTGTCTCCAGGATTAATAAAATTTGGTTCTTTTTCTTTTGAGCTATCAAAAACTTCTAAAGGAGTGTTTCCAAGAATATTCCATCCACCCGGGCTTTCAAAAGTATAAATATTTGCAAACTGTTCTGTTATTCCAACTGAGCCTTTTGGAACTTTTACTCTAGGGGTTTCTAATCTTTGAACTCTCATATTTTCATCTAAATCACCCAAGAAAGGCATCCCTGCAATAAAACCTGTCATATAACAGAAATATTCAGTATTAAAAAAATTTTCAAAAATTTTATCTCTACTTAAATTCATTTTTTTTTCTAATCTTTCGATGTCTAGGGAAAATGAAGCATCACAACAAACTGGTATTTCTAATATTTTACTATTTATTTTTTCTGCCTCATTAATATTAAGAGTCTCAATTTTTTGTTTGATTTCTTTAAAATTAGTTAATTGTAAATCATATGAAATAATTAATTTGTTGTATGATGGGGTTAAATTATTAATTCCTATTATATTTTTTTCTTTAATAGCTTTAAAATATTTAATTACTTCAGAATTAATCTTTTTATTCACCTCTATACCAAAATCACAGTACAGCGCTGCGTCACCAAGATTTGATATATTTTTTATCATGCCATGTTATACTTCAACATATAAGACTATGGAAATTAATATAAACTGTGATTTAGGTGAAAAATCAAAACATCATTCAAATAAATATGATCCTGATTTACTTAAGATAGTAAATTCTGCAAATGTTGCCTGTGGTTTTCATGCTGGAGATAATGAGTCTATGAATCAAGTAGTTCAAATATCAAAGAAAAATGGAGTAAGTATTGGAGCACACCCATCTTTTAATGATCCAGAAAATTTTGGAAGAACAAGAATTAATCTTTCATCAAGTGAAATAAAAAAATTAATTATTGATCAATACGAAATTTTGCAAAAAATTTCTAACGATCATGGACAGTCTGTTACTCATATTAAGCCCCACGGTGCTTTAAATAATATGGCCTGTGAAGATATAGCATTAGCCACTACTTTAGCTCGAACTATTAATGATATTAGTAAAGATTTAATTTATCTAGTGCCCACTGGATCAAAAATGGAAGTGGCTGCAAAAAATTTAGATATGAAAATTGCCTGTGAAATTTTTGCTGATAGAAACTATGAAGATGATGGAAATTTAGTTTCTAGAAAAAAATCTTACGCATTAATAACTGACCCAGAACAAGCAAAAAAACATGTACTTACTATGGTTAAAAATCAGTCACTTAATTGTCACAGTGGTAAGCAGATACCTTGTGAAATAGACTCAGTTTGCATACATGGAGATAATGAAAGTTCACTAGCTACCGCTAAATCTATTAAAGATAATTTGGTAGTTAATGGACTTAAACTTAAACCTCTTAACTTAATGGAGAAATTTATATAATGATTAAAAATTTCATAGTTTTAATTTTGTTAATAACTTTTTTTTCTACACCTTCTTATTCAGCAGGCACAAGCGATAGCACAACATCTAAAGTAAAGTCTGATTATGATAAAGCTGTAGATTTAATTAAATTTGCAAAAAAATACGAAAAAAAAGGTAAGATTGAAAAGGCTAATAAAAGATATGAGAAAGCACAAAAACTTTTAATAAAATCAAATAACAAAAAACCTCTTCAAGCAGATACTTTAAATTATTTAGGTTTTACAACAAGAAAACTTGGTGATTATGAAAAAGGTGAAAAATATTATTTAATGGGTCTAGAAATTGAACCTAATCACAACGGTATTAATGAATATTTAGGAGAACTTTATATTGTAACAAACAGAATTGACTTAGCAAAAGAAAGGTTGAAAGTATTAGAAAGTTGTAATTGTGAAGAGTACAATGAATTAAAAGAAATTATTGCAGGTACAAAAAAATCTAAATATTAATCAAATGCTAGATATTCAAGATCCAATTGAAGCAAGAAAAATAATTAGAGAAAATAAATATACTGAACAAACAGCAGGATCTGCAAATAGATATGTGCAAGGTAATTTGTGTATTTTGCCAAGCAAATATGCAATGGACTTTGCCTCGTTTTGTCAAAAAAATCCAAAACCTTGTCCGTTAATTGGTTTTGGTACTAAAGGAGATCCTTCACTAAAAGATTTAGGGGATATAGATATACGTACAGACGTACCTCAATATAGAATTTGGGAAAAAGGAAAAATTATAGATGAGCCTCACGACATTAAAAAATATTGGAACGATGACCTAACGACATTTGTTTTAGGATGTTCTATGTCGTTTGAATTACCTTTGATTGAAGCTGGCATACCTATTCAACACATAGAAAATAATACAATTGTGCCAATGTATCGAACATCAATAGATTGTGAACCTGCTGGTCAATTTTCAGGAAAGCTTGTAGTATCAATGAGACCATTAAATTCAAAAGATGCAATCAGATCAGTACAAATTAGCTCTAGATTCCCAGCAGTGCATGGTGCACCTATCCATTTAGGAGATCCATCAGAGATAGGAATAAAAGATATAATGAATCCTGAGTATGGTGATGCACCAAGAACATTTAAAAATGATGAAATTCCAGTATTTTGGGCTTGTGGAGTTACTCCTCAATCTGTTTTACAAGATTCTAAACCAGATTTTTGCATAACGCATGCTCCTGGTAAAATGCTTATAACCGACAAACTAAATAACGATCTTGCTGCTTTGTAATTAATTTCCTAAGAAAACCTTTGTAACTTTATCGTTATCAATTAGCTCTTTTGAATTTCCATGAATAACAAGTCTCCCACTTTCAAGAACGTAGCCTCTGTCAGCCATACTTAATGCTAGTCTAACATTTTGCTCTACGAAAAGTATGGATACACCCTCGTTCACTATATTTTTAAATATTTTAATTAAGTCTTTCATTACCATTGGTGAAAGTCCTAAAAAGGGTTCGTCTACCATTAAAAGCTTAGGAAGCCCCATCAATCCTCTTGCTATTGCAAGCATCTGTTGTTCACCACCAGACATTGTACGAGCAAGTTGAGTTGATCTTGCTTCTAATTTTGGAAAAATTTTATAAATCTTAACTAAAGAACTATCTAACTCTTTTTTTGCTTTAGGATGCCAAGCGCCTAGCAAAAGATTTTGCATGACTGTTAGATGAGGAAAAACTCTACGTCTTTCAAGCACATGAGAAATTCCTAACTCAGTTCTTTTATATGTTGGTATTTCTGAAATTAAACTATCATTAAAATGTATACTTCCATTTTTATGCTGAACTAAATTACTAATTGTATTTAAGATTGTACTTTTTCCAGAACCATTCGGTCCTAGAAGAGCGACCATTTCAGCCTTTTTAACATTAATGGACACATCCCAAATAACTTGAAAATCATCATATAAAACATCAATATTTTTAATATCAAGCAGCATCATATGTTCCTAAATAAGAGTCTACAACTTGCTTATTATTTTGAATTTCTTTTGGAGAGCCATAAGCAATTCTTTCTCCTTGATCTAAAGCTAAAATATTATCAGAAATTTCCATTATAATATTAATATTGTGCTCAATGGTAATAATTGTAACACCAGATTTTTTTAATTTTTTAATTAACTCAACTAAACCAGGTATAGTTTTTTGATCTACTCCACCTGTAACTTCATCCATTAATAACAACTTGGGTTCAATTGCCATTGCTCTCGCCATCTCCAATCTTTTTCTTTGTCCAGTTGAAAGCTCTCTTGCAAAGTGATGTCTTTTTTCAATTAAATCCACAAAATCAATTATTTCCAAAGCTTTATCTCTAGCTTTTTTAATATTACCTTCTTTTACGAATGAACCAATCATTACATTTTCTAATAATGTTTGGTCCGCAAATGGTTTTAGTTTTTGAAAAGTTCTTCCTATTCCCAAGTTACTAATTTTATCTGGACTTAATCCAAAAATATTTTTTTCAAAAAATTTTACTTTTCCAGTATCAGCTTTTGTGTATCCAGTAATTAGATCAAATAATGTTGATTTACCTGCACCATTTGGACCTATAACTCCTAAGATTGAACCTTCTTCAACTTCAAAGGAGATATTATTATTTGCTTTGATACCGCCAAATGCTCTACTTAAATTTTCTACTGACAAAATTTTCATCTTTGTTTTTTTCTTTCTAAAATATTTTTTGGAACAAAAGATATAAGACCATCAGGTCTAAAAATACAAATTAGCATTAAAATTAATCCATAAAGGATCAAATCTACAGCACCTCCCGTTCCTCCTAAATAAATTCGTGAATATTCTGAAATTGGAATAAGGATTGCTGCACCAATAATTGGACCCCAAACAGTACCAATTCCCCCTAATACAGTTATTAATAAAACAATTATTGATATTTCAATATTAAAAACTCTATCAGGATCAATGATTAATATATATTGAGCAAATAAACTTCCCATTGGAGCCATTATCATTGCTGAAATTACATAAGCTATAATTTTGTAATTTGGTACATTGATGCATAAACTTGATGCTGCTTGTGGGTCATCTCTTACAGCTCTCAACCTATATCCTAATTTTGATCTACTTAGTAGCCACACCAAATAAAATGTAATTAAAAAAAATATTAAAAAAACATAATAGTAAGGAGTTTTACTTGTATGAAATTGTAAAGCCATCCAAGAGTCTCCTGAAGTCATGGGAACCCATAAACCTGATGCTGCACCCACTAAATCCCATCTTTGAAATACTACTTGAAAACTTATTCCTATTAATAAAGTAGCGATTGCAAAGTAATGACCACTCAATCTAAGCATTGGTATTCCAATTAAAATTGCAGAAATACCTGAAAAAATCATACCAAAAAATATGCTTATCCAAGGTGAAACACCGTATTCAACATAAAAAAATGAGGTAGCGTAAGCTCCTATTCCAAAAAATGCTCCATGACCCAAGCTAATCTGTCCTGAAAATCCAGCAATTACATTCCAAGATTGAGCCATTACTGCATGCATAAAAATCATAATCATTAAATGAAGATAAAAAGAATTTAATCCAAAGTGTGGTAATGCAAACAATAAGACTACTAAACCACCCACTAATGAAACTATTTTTTTATCTGTATTCCAAAGTGGTTCAGATTTTGCTATTAATAATTTTGAGCTCATCAATATCTTCCAAACAAACCTTGGGGTTTATAAATAACTACCAATAAATAAATTGCAAAAACATATAAAAGTTTAAAAGATGGATCTATTAATAAACCACCTAAAGACTCAACTAAGCCAATAATTATGCCTGCATACAAACAGCCAATAATACTTCCAAAACCACCAAGTGCTACCGCCACAAAAGCAAATAAAGCAAAATTTATTCCAACATCTGTGAATATAAAAAAATAATTAGCCATCATTCCTCCAGCAACACCAACACAACCAAGACCTATGGCCCAACCAATAGCAAACATTTTATTAGATGGAATTCCTAGTATTTCAGCTGCATGTCGATCTTGAGCAGTTGCTTGAAGAGCTAATCCAGTTTCTGTTTTAGTTACAAACAGATAAAGTCCAAAAAAAGCGACCAAACAAACTAGGCTAGCAAATAATTGGGGTTGTCCAATAAAAACTGATCCTACTTCTAATCTTCCTTCTAAAAGAGGTTTATCTATATTTCTAAAATCTGGAGTCCATAATAATTGAGCAATTGATCTTATAAAAATTGACAAACCAAAAGTTGCACAGATTTGAATCAACATTTTTGCTTTTAGGATATATCTAATTAAAAAATAATGAGTGAGTATTCCACAAATAGCCATTAACAAAATTGTAATTGGTATAGAAAAAATTGGATCTATTCCAAATAATGACCAGAGCCAAAATGATGAAAACATTGATAACATTAAATGTTCACCGTGTGCAAAATTAACAATATCCATTAATCCAAAAATCAAACTAAGTCCTGCAGCTATCAAGGCATAAATTAATCCCATCATTAAACCAGTAACTATAGCTTGAAGAATAATTTCAGAAGTCATTTAAATTAATTTTCTAATTTATATAGAGATAAGCATATATTTTATAGCTAAATATTAATGGATATAATTAAAGTAAATCATTGAATTGATAACTCATTTGGTATTAGATCAATTTTTTAAAAAACTAATACGAGGGAAAATAAATGAAAAAATTAATACTTTCAGTATTT
>JGI20160J14292_10000347_pt1 | contig 42122 bp, 40 predicted proteins | sample COG_10_FD_14292 | JGI IMG/M metagenome (IMG submission 14292) | reverse complement strand
CGAATGTGGGTGATTAGCTCAGTTGGGAGAGCATCTGCTTTACACGCAGAGGGTCGGCGGTTCGAACCCGTCATCACCCACCACTATTGTTAGAAAAAGACGGTCTATTGGGTAGGGCGTCTTTTTTTTTAGCCCAAATTTTTGTGGAACTATTGTTGGAAAACTTTGGAGCCGTGTAGCCTTGTTGTTGGCTAAAAGGGTGCTGACCTGCGATCTAATCGTCACGCCACCAGCCACTGGGCTGCTTGAGCTGATTAAGCTGCAACATTTCACCAATTTGTGGCACCACAATGGCTTGCCCTAGCCGTTTAGCCTCTGCCAAGGCCCGCTCTGGAGGCTCATTCCAGTCGTGCAAAGACAGTGTGAAAGCTCCCCAGTGCATAGGCATCATGACTTTTGCCTTAGCATCAATAGCCGCTTGCACGCCTTGCTCGGGTGTCATGTGCACACGAGCCCAACGGCGGTTGTATTGCCCCGTGTCTAAAAAGGCGATGTCGATCTCTCCAAAGCGACGCCCAATTTCTTTAAAGTGAGGCCCATAGCCGCTATCACCGGAAAAAAAGATACGCTGTGACTGGTTCTCAACCACCCAGCCTCCCCACAAGGTTTTATTGCGAGTATCAAATCGGCGCCCTGAAAAATGCTCCGCAGGGGTTAAGGTAAATTCACTTGCTCCCAGTTGAGCAGTTTGCCACCAATCTAATTCAGTAATGCGCTCAGTGGCTATGCCCCATTGTTGTAAATGCAGTCCTAAGCCCAAAGGAACATAAAAGTGCCCCACTTTAGTCGCGAGTTGTTTGATGGACACCATGTCCAGGTGATCGTAATGATCGTGAGACACGAGGACAGCATCGATTTTAGGCAAATCTTCAATGCTAATGGGTAGTTTTTCACTATACCGAGAGCCGGCCAGCATAGGGTGGGGCGCAGGGGTACTCGTCAACATGGGGTCAAATAATAGATTCATTTGACCCACTTGCATAAAAAAAGTGGAATGACCAAACCAAACGATGCGAGTGTCTTTAGTTGGCTCAAGAAGAGTTTTCGGGGTCACAGGTAGTATTTCTACGGGCTTATCAGGACGCATTTGGGCGTCACTAAACAAAACTTCCTGTAACCAGCCCATCGTTCTACTAAAGCTTCGCTTTCTGGACGGCCATGCTATTGTGTTGCTAAAGAGTGTGCCGTTGAATTGCTCGGAGTCTTGGTAAGGCTTTAAACTTGCAGGATCAAGGTCCGCACCAAATTGATCACTGGTATGGTAAAATAGATAAGCCCCTAGGCTCAAAAGAAATAAAAGGGTAACTATGGTCAATGTGATTTTCTTGATCATAAATGTATGATTCCATTTGAATTGGGTGCTCTTTTTATCTCATGAAAAAAGTGCTTAAAAGTGCTTGAAGCTGCTTAAAAATCTTTGGTGTTTATACATAGCCAAATAAAAGCCATGAATTAATTTAGTATGGTTTTATTTCACAAGGTCATCAAAGAAGTAGTAATTGATTCCTGGCTTAGCATGTTTTTTAGAAATCATGGTTTTAGCTAATAATGCCGCATCAACACTCTTATATTTTCTTGTTGAGCCTATAAAAAATACATCCATTATTTTTGCAATTTTCATGACCGCATGTTCTAACATTGTTCTTGGTCTGCCGCCATTGCCGATTAGAAAACTGGGCCTAAATATATTAACTGATGTAAAGCCGAGTTTTTGAATGGCTTCTTCTAGCTCACCTTTAGTTTTTAGATAAAAGTTTTTTGAAGAACTATCTGCACCTATTGATGAGATAAGGCTTATGGTTTTCGCCCCTGCTGCACTGGCTTTTTTAGCAATGCCTAAGCCGTATTCAAAATCAACTTGTCGAAACTGTTCTTGGCTACCTGCTATTTTAATGGTGGTTCCAAGGCAAATAAATACATGATCACATTCTGGCAGTATGCCATCTTTAATTAATTCATCAAAATCAATAACAAACTCATTGGCATGGCTCGGTAGATTAGCTAGTGGTCTTCGGCTTAACGCAATGACTTTCTTTTTTTGAGCACAAAGCTGCTGGAGAATTTTGGTTCCAACTAAGCCACTAGCGCCTGCAATGATAGAGGTTGTCATCTTATGTCCTTAAAAATTAGCAGTGTTTACTGATGGTGATACAATTTAAATATACTGGGGCTCTAGTGAGATTAGGTTAAGTTAGATCACATTTTTTATGAATTCAATTAACAAGGGTTATAAAAGCGATGAATCACCAACTTCAAGCCTTGTTTATGGCTTATGAAACACCCGTCTTAGACTGACACGATAAATGCAATGTTGCGATAGGTTCAATGAAATTAGATGTAACCGTTTATCTATTAAATTAAGCCCCGGCAATTTTAAATACTATATTATATTAAACGAGTGTTTATTTGAGGCTCAGTTAAAGCTCAGTAAAAACTCAATGAAAACTCAGTAAAAGGTTTTGCATTGAAGGCAAGATGGTTATTTCACTGCGGTATCAGTTTAGATGTTTAGTCATCGTTAAAACGCAGGTGTGAAGTTCGCCTAACTATGAAGATTCAGTGAATTAATGCGTCTACCAGCGGAATCCCCTTGGCGTGTGACATGTGAACTGGTAACTTGACCATAAATCTATGGCTACAAAAGAGTACCCAAGCCTTTATGTTTTGCACTCAATTTAGAACACTGACTATGCAACCTAAAGCACTTAGCATTATTTTGCTACTGATGTTTTTGCTGTTAATTTCGGTTGGCAGCGTTGCTGGTCAACCCAAGCAGTGTCAAAAACCAATGCACTCTGACCATATTATTTATGATTGTTATGGCGACTGGGCCGTGCGCCATGTGTTTGAACGAGGGGTGTTAACACATAAATATTCTGATGCCACAACGGTCATGGATGTGGGATGGTTTGGTTCAACTGAGTTCCAAATTAACCGCCGCCAAGACGGCTCCATTTACTACATTATTAACAGCCAAATTGATCGAGTAGAAATGATCATAGAGGGTCAAGTGTTTGAGGCCGAACAAGCACCTAGTGCCGTCTTTTACGGGCCTGTGACAGACCCTATGTTAGAGGCCATTTCTGAGACTAATTCACCAGTGACAATGTTGATTTACAGTGAAGGAAAAACCATAGAAGCGGCCTTTTCTGCCACTGGATCTAGTGCAGCATTGCGCTGGATTGGCGCAATCGATTAATAGCAAGGAGCAGGCATGAGTAAAAATGGCACCATAGTGATTGTTGAGGATGATGATGATCAAAGGTCAAATTATGAAAATTTGCTGAGTCGTCGTTTCTACACCGTCCACGCTTTTGCCACCAAAGTTGAAGCCCTTGAACACTTAAGTCGTCATCGACCCGATCTACTTATTTTAGACATTATTTTAGGCAGTGATTACGATGGTGGGTTCGAACTTTATAGTGAGGTGGTAAAATATCATGCAGGACTTCCGGTCTTGTTTTTAACCGATCGTGATGGTGAGTTTGATAAAGTGTGGGGCCTAAAAATGGGGGCTTGGGATTATCAATCTAAGCCCATTAGTATGGAATTTTTAGCAGCCAAAGTAGCCACACTGATGATGCTGGCAAACAATCAATCGCGGCCTAATAATGACGCTAATACAGAGTTAGTGCGGGGAGACCTCGTGTTAAACACCTTATCTAGAAGTGTGGCCTTTGCTAGCCAATCTGTATTGAATCTTACGGTGACAGAGTTCAACATGTTACATGCCTTAGTGCTGCGGCCGGGTAATGTTATCACTTATGAGCGCTTCGCTCAGGTCACACACTCTAGTGTGGTTGAAAAAAACACCATTAGTGCACACATCAAAAACTTAAAGAAAAAAATTAAAAGGGCTGCTCCTGAATTTAATGGCATCGATTCTGAATATGGTCTTGGTTATCGGTGGAAGGTTTAACGAGTGGCACAAGTCTTGAGGCGAAAACGTGGCTTTAAGTTATCTTTTCAGGTTTTGAGCCTGCTCGCAGTGCTGTCTGCAGTACCTTGGCTTGGCTATCAGTTCATCAGTGAAGCTAAACAGTTTTTAGATGCAGGGCAGTTAATCTCTCAAGAACAATTTGGCCGTTCCGTGGCCAATACTTTTTACAACAAAAAAGAAAGTCTGACCTTGTCCCTAGCAGAGGGGGCCCCTTTACCTAAAACCTACTTGGCAACGCCTATGACCGTGGATGGGTCGAAACAAGATTGGCAAGATCAAAGTTATAGAAGGGTGTCCTTTCCTCAGCGTCAGTTTTACGATGGTTTTGGTTTTTCTGTCGCTATGGGCGAGCGTAATAATAGCCTCTATGGGCTTATTGAGGTGCGAGATGTGGACCCAGACTATGCCACAGGCAGCCTTAACGGTTTTGGTGCAAGAGACCATGTGCGTTTGGAATGGCTTAACCAGCGCGATGCGATTGAGCGCGTGGTGTTGGTGCCTCAGCAAGACGGGTTTGTGGCTATTTTCAGAGTGGGTCCTGATTGGCGACGTGACACTATGGATCGATTTCAAGCGGCGCCCATTGAAGCGCTCATGAGTGCAACTCTGGACGGCTATGTGCTCGAGATTAAAATAAATAAAGCCAACATTAATGCAAAGCAACAACTGCGTTTTTCTGCCTATGATGGGACCACTAAAAGTGGTATCTCGTCCATGGGTTCTACCAAGGGCTTTCACACTTTAAACACCAGTTCTTCAGCGGCGAATCAATTATTGGGGCGTTTGGCTAAATCGGTCAGTTATATTGCCTTATTTGACACTAACTTTCAGTTAAGGGCTCAATCTCAGGTCAAACTTCGCCAGTATGCTGAGCCTGTTGGCACCTCGGTTTGGCAGGACGTGGCTAGCGTCATAGAAGAAGCCATGATGCTCTTGTTACATATGACCATGGGCATTGAAGGCAACGAATCAGAGACCCAAGCAGAACTTCTGCAGGCGGCCCAGTTGGGTGACTTGGCGCAGGCTCGCTGGTCTTCTCTGGGAGGCGGTGGTTTTTTAGCCACTGCTGCTCCCGTATTGGCGGAGGATGGCAACGTGATAGGCATTGTCCTAGTGAAGCAATCGACTGATCAAATCTTAAAATTACAGCTTAATTCTTTACAAAATATTGTGCTCTTTAGTGTGGGGGGTATTCTGCTTATTTTTTCAATTGTGTTTTTCTTATTCTGGCGCTTAGCCTTTCGAGTGCGTAAGTTACGCATAGAAACAGCCAATATGGTCAACGATGAAGGGCGCCTGGTGGCGAGTAAAATTGTGGGGCAGGTAGATCGAGAAGATTCCATCGGAGATTTAGCGCGCAGTTTCTCTGATGTGGTGTCTAAGTTGCATGAGCAGCAATCCTTTATGTCAACTATGCCTCGCACACTAAGCCACGAAATTAAAAACCCATTAAATGCGATCTCTACCTCACTGGCTAATATGTCAGACTATCCCCTCGATGAAGAGATCAATAGTTATCTAGAGATTGCTAAACGGGGCTTGCACAAAATTGAGTCGATTTTGTCTAAATTATCGTCAGCTGCAAATCTTGAACAAGCGTTAACTGATGATGAACTAGAACCTCTGGACGTCAATCACTTTTTGACTGTGTATTGCCAACATCAGCATCAAATGGCTGGCAGCAACGTGGTTATTGAGTATGTGGCTAACAAAAAAGCGGCCATGGTGGAGGCCGTAGATTATCGCTTAGAACAAGCGCTTGATAAGTTACTCGACAATGCGCGAGATTTCCACCGTTCTGGAACCTCAATCAAAGTGCGTTTGTGGGCTGATAAATTTGACTGGGTGATCGATGTTGAAAACCAAGGAGATCAAGTTGACTTGGATAAGGCAGATCAACTCTTTCAGTCTATGGTGACATCTAGAACCCAAGCTTCGGCAGGTGGGGCGGGCCACTTCGGCTTAGGACTATACGTGGTACAAACGATTGCTCAGTTTCATAAAGGTACGGTTCAAGTTGCCAATTTAGCGGATGGCTCTGGTGTTTGTTTTTCTATAAGGCTGCCAGCCAGTCTCATTTAATGTTGATCCATAATCTTCATTATTTCTTCAGACTTATTCCATACATCTTCAATAAGTCTTCCCTAATTCCCCATTGTTAAGTTGTTTAATGGTTGTCATACCAATAACAAGGAGCAAAATCATGGGCCTTAACTTACTTCAACCCAATAATGTGCAACCCATTAGTTCTGTGGAACACCTGCAAGTAGAATTACTCATGCTTTATGGAGAAAGCTGTGACATTGGTGAAGGCAAACACTATACCAGTTTAACGGGGCGTGGCCTGAAGCGGCTAGTGCAAGACATGCAGTACATACAACAACACCTTAAAGCCCTACGCAGTACTTACCTAATTGATGCTGATGGTGAAACTGTGCTCACCGTGGGTCATAAACATAATCACCCTAAAACCCTATGAGGTGCATGCTATGAAGGCCATAGACAAGTTCGAAAGCCGTTGTATTGAATATAAAGATCAAGACCCAAAGCAAGATTTAACAGCCTCAGCAGTGTATTTGTTAAGTCATAAAGTGGTTTACGCTGAGGTCACCTATATGATGCCAGAACATCCACCTGGAGTTGAAATATTGGCCATTATTATTAAAGACGTGTGCCAAGGTGAGTCGCACTTTACCCAGGTGTTTGAACAAATCGCTGTGCGCTATATAAGCCTAGTCGGCGATGGTGGTGTATCACCACAAGTGATTTTTTATTATGTCAGCAACGTGGTTATTTCACTGTTGGTGTTAAGTCGGAAAAATAGCCAATTATCTACTGATATCCTGATTAAAATGATACAGCGTTTTAATTTTAGAGACACAATTTTGAGAGCTGGTATTGAGGTGATTGCTGCAGAGGTCTTACGTCGCTGTTTCTTAGCTATTGAAAGCCCCCCACTTAGTGCTGAGGTTTATTGAACTGTGAGTCTTGAAAGCGAGTTTTTATGGCTATTTTTGAGCTGTTTTTAGGGTGGTATTTTAAGCCTATTGAGAGGCTATTGGGAGGCCATAAAAGGGGCTAGTATCATCGTTAAAAACCTTAATAATGTTTGCACTTTGCCAAAGTTGTCTTAGACTAATTGCTTAGTCAAAATAAAAATAAAGTGGTCTCAAAGTGCATAAAAGTCGAATATATCCTGTTTATTGTCATTTTGTGTTCAAAAGCGACATAGGGTGTCGATATATCCTTCTACCCTCCAGCTCAATTATTTTACTTTTTCAGCACTAGATAAAGTTCCTATCTATATAGGTATGCTTTAGAATTCTGCACCATAGTCAACTGTGGCTAATATAATAACAGCGGAGGCACACATGGGCCAATATAACGCCCTAAACATCGCTTGGAACGCGCTACGAGGCCATAAGCATTGGCAACGTGCGTGGCGTGATCCAGAGCCAAAATCTAACTACGACGTCATTATCATTGGTGGTGGTGGTCATGGCCTTGCTACGGCGTATTACTTGGCGAAAAACCACGGTATTACTAATGTGGCGATCCTTGAGAAAGGCTGGATTGGCGGCGGTAACGTGGGCCGTAATACAACTATTGTGCGTTCTAACTATTTACTCGACGGCAACTCGCCCTTTTACGAGCATGGCATGAATTTGTGGCGCGACATGGCCCAAGACTTAAACTACAACGTCATGTTTTCTCCCCGTGGCGTTATGAACATAGCCCATAGCAAATCGCAATATGACACCTTTGCTCGCCGAGCCAACACCATGCGCTTGAACGGTATCCAAGCTGAATTACTCAGCCGAGAAGAAGTACTTGAGCGCGAACCGATTATTGATGGCAGTTCTGACACACGCTTTCCTTTGTGGGGTGGCATTTTACAACCCGATGCGGGTAACGCTCGCCATGATGCCGTGGCTTGGGGCTATGCCCGAGCCGCTGATCAGCTAGGTGTAGACATTATTCAAAACTGTGAAGTCATTGACTTTATTAAACAAGGTGAGCGCATCATCGGTGTTAAAACTAGCCGAGGAGACATTCATGCTGAGAAAGTAGGCATGGCTGTTGCAGGCAGTTCCAGTCGGTTAGCCGACAAACTGGGCCTGCGCTTACCTATTGAAAGCCATGTGCTGCAGGCTTTTGTTACGGAGCCCTACAAGCCATTAATTAATGGCGTTGTCACTTTTGGTGCAGGCCACTTTTATGTATCTCAGTCTGACAAAGGTGGGGTAGTATTTGGTGGTGACATTGATGGCTACAATACCTACGCTCAACGGGGCAATTTGCCTGTGTTTGAGGATGTGATTGCTGGTGGTTTGACCATGATGCCATGTTTATCTCGGCTCAAGTTGCTGCGCAACTGGGGTGGAGTCATGGACATGTCTATGGATGGTTCCCCAATTATTGATGTTGGTCCTATTGATGGTTTATACCTCAACACGGGCTGGTGCTATGGTGGCTTTAAAGCCACGCCTGCTTCGGGTTACTGTTTTGCGCATACGATTGCCAATAACGAAGCCCACGAACTTAATAAAGCTTATACCTTAGATCGTTTTGCCAAAGGCTACGCGATTGATGAAAAAGGTATGGGTCCATATCCAAAGGCGCACTAATTATGATTAGAATTAATTGCCCCTATTGTGGCGAACGTGAACATAGCGAATTTACCTACGGTGAAGATGCGACTCGTGCTACACCAGAAAACGACGCTCCACTAGAGCAGTGGAATAAATTTGTTTACGAGCGGGATAATCCAGCGGGTGAGCACATTGAATATTGGCATCATGCGTTTGGTTGCAGGGCTTGGTTGAAAGTTCAACGTAACACCTTAACCCATGACATTTCTTGGGTGGGTTTGCCCCATGAAAATCCGGAGGCTGCATCATGAGTGGTTTTAGACATGGCTCAGGTCGTTTAGGTGATGCCCATATTAATTTTACCTTCGACGGTAAACCCATGCTTGCTCGCACTGGTGACACTGTGGCCTCTGCCCTGTTAGCTAATGGTGTAGAAGTGGTGGGGCGTAGCTTCAAATACCATCGCCCGCGCGGTGTGACCTCAAGTGGCCCAGAGGAAACGGGTGCTTTGGTGACTATTGGTTCAGGTGGAAAAGCTGAACCCAATGCGCGCGCTACAATGGAACCTGTGACTCAAGGTTTGGAGGTGTTCTCCCAAAATTGTTTCCCATCCCCAAAATTTGACTTAATGTCTGTTAATGGTTTGGCGGGTGCAATTTTACCAGGCTCTTTATTTTCGGCGGGTTTCTATTACAAAACCTTTATGTGGCCCGCAGCCCTTTGGTACAAGTTTTATGAGCCATCTATCCGTGCAGCTGCTGGTATGGGCGTTCCACCTAAGGTGGCCGACCCAGATCTATACGACCGCATTAACAGCTTTTGTGATGTGGCCGTAGTAGGCGGTGGTGCTGCTGGTCTGACTGCAGCCTTAAGTGCCTCCCAAAGTGGTTTGCGCGTCGTCTTATTCGATGAACATAACGACCTAGGTGGTCAGTTGCTCAATGAAACCAATAACCTTGAAAATGCCAACTTAGAAGAGTGGCGGGCTGACATAATAGCGGCGCTGCATGCAGCTTCTAATGTCAAAGTACTCACGCGCACAGTTTGTTGGGGGCGCTTTGATGGCAACACACTGGCGGCACATCAAAGTGTGGATGGTAAGGTGCGCCAAAATTACCACAAGGTACAAGCCAAGAAAATCATCATCGCGGCGGGAGCCATTGAACGCCCATTAGTGTTTGGTAACAATGATAAACCCAACGTCATGTTGGCTTCTGCTGCGCGCAGGATGTTGAACCATTATGGTACAGCCACGGGTAAGTTGTTGGCTGTATTTACCAACAACGACAGTGCTTATCAAACCGCCTTTGATTACGCTGATGCTGGCATTAAGGTCTCTGCATTGGTGGACAGTCGCCAGTACCCAAGTCAAACCTTGGTGGATGGCTGCCAGTCACGAGGCATCATCTTGCACACCCAAGCTGTAGTCACCGAAGCGAAAGGTTGGCAAGCGGTGCGTAGCATTGAAATTGCAGACTTAGCGGCTAATGCCCAAAGTGTCTCCAATCGTCGTCGCGTTGCTTGTGATGTGCTGGCTCATTCAGGTGGTTGGACACCACAAGTTCAAATGGCCTCTCACGGTGGCAAGCCCCCAGTGTTTGATAAAAAGATTGCGGCTTTTGTTGTGGGTGATCAAGCCCCAGACACCTACTCAGTCGGCGCAGCAGAAGGCGAAAGTAATTTGTTAGTGAACGTGTCTCAGGCCGTTGACGCAGCCAAGGCTGCATGTGCTGAACTTGGTGCAGAAGCAGGTGCAGTGACGCCTCCCCCTCAAGACCGTGAAGGCACAAGTAACATTGTGCCCTTATGGAGTGTACCCGCCAAAGGTAAGCAAATGGTGGATATTCAGCATGATGTCACGGCCGCTGATGTGGTTCAGTCGCACCGGGAAGGATTTGTGTCGGTAGAGCACCTAAAACGCTACACCACCTTGGGCATGGCCAATGACCAAGGCCGTACTTCTAACGTTAACGCACTCGCCATTATGGCTGAGTGTCGTGGTTTGAGCATTGCTGAAACTGGGACTACCCGTTTCCGTGCGCCCATTGCCCCCGTGTCTATGGGTGGTTTTGCGGGCCGCGAAATTGGTAAACACTTTAAGCCTGTGCGTCGAACTCCTATGCAAGAATGGCATGAGCAAGCGGGTGCAGTATTTGTTCAAGCGGGCATGTACATGCGGCCACAGTATTACCCGCAAGCGGGCGAAACTATTGATGATGCCTATGAGCGTGAAACGGCTCACGTTCGAAAGAAAGTGGGTATTTGTGATGTCACCTCTTTGGGTAAAATTGAAATTGTAGGCCCAGATGCGGGTGAATTTCTTGATCGCGTTTACATCAACATGTTCAGTACTCTCAAAGTAGGCAAAGCTCGTTATGGTGTCATGTTGCGTGAGGATGGCATTGTTTATGATGATGGCACCACCTCTCGATTTGCTGAAGATCGTTTCTTTATGACCACTACAACGGCCAAAGCGGGTCCCGTAATGGCCTATCTGGAACGTTGCTTAGAGATTGATTGGCCAGAATTGAAAGTGCGTGTGAGCTCTGTGAGCGAGCGTTGGGGTGGTATGGCTGTTGCTGGTCCTGATGCTCGAGCAACTTTAATTGCGGCCTTCCCATCGGTAGACTTTAGTAATGAGGCGTTCCCATTTATGGGAGTCGTGCATGCTGAGCATAATGGTGCCAAGCTGATTTTATTACGCATTAGCTTTTCGGGTGAAATGGCTTTCGAAGTGTATGCCGAAGCTGAACATGCAACTGATATATGGCAAACCATTATCGATGCAGGTCAAGTGCATGATATCGTGCCTTATGGTCTTGAAACACTGGGTGCTTTGCGTATTGAAAAAGGTCACGTTACGGGTGCCGAGCTTGATGGTCGAGTCACCCTAGGTGACGTGCACATGGATGGTATGGCGTCAAAGAAGAAATGGTTTGTGGGTAAAAACTTAAAAGACCGAGAGGGTTTGGTACATCCAGATCGTCCCCAACTGGTTGGCTTAAAATCTGTGGATCCTCGCACACCGATTGCTTCGGGTTCTATATTAGTGACCGATGCCAACGCTACTGCGGGTGCAGACAAGCAAGGCTGGGTCAGTTCAATGACATATAGTCCTGAGCTTGGTAATTTTATTGCTCTGGGTTTCCTAAGGGGTGGTAAAGACCGTATTGGCGAGCGCATTTACGCTGCTTATCCAGTCAAAGGCAAAACCGTTGAAGTAGAAGTGGTCAGTAACCACTTTGTTGATCCAACAAACGAAAGGGTGAAAGGCTAATGGCTAATGCATTAAATGGGCATTTTGAAATGCCACAAACTTTCCCTGCAGTGAGCATTGATGTCATTGCCACTAACATGTGGCAACTTGAAGGCTGCGACAAGGTCGATGCTCAAGTGGCACATCTCACTGGAATGGCGGTGCCATCTCAAGGCCAAGTTACTGTGCAAGGTGACGAACGATTGGTATGGGCAGGGCGAGATCGTTATTTGTTAACCACTCAGCGTTCAGATCTAACAGATCACGATGGTGTATACGCAACAGACCAAACTTACGGTAAAACTCAATTACTCATTACCGGTGAAGATGCCCGTGCCTTGTTGTCTCGGGGTTTACCTCTAGATATTGACGAAGGGCAGTTTGCCATTGGTGAAGTTCAGCATAGTCACATTAACCACATTGGCGTGAGTGTGATTCGAAATGCGGATGTGGGTGGTCAACCTCAGTTTGAGGTGTGGGTGATGCGCGGCTTTGCCAAATCTTTGATGGAGTTTTTGGTGCATTCAGCGCAGACATTACGCTAAACTAGACGCTGTAATAAAAGCTATTAACTGTTAACATTACTGGCTTTTAAGTATCCAGACCAACGCTTTTATTCGCCATTTTTCCCACGCATAATGGCTAAAGATCGAATCATTTTTTAGGAGGCACCATGCCAGGCTTGTTACCCAATGTAGACCCCGATGGATTATTAGAATATTCGGTGGTTTATACCGACCGAGCCCTTAACCACATGTCCCAGTCTTTTCAGGGTGACATGCGTTATATTTCTAGCACGTTAAAAAGTGTTTACGCTGCAGACCAAGTGGCTATTGTGCCAGGTTCTGGAACCTTTGGTATGGAGGCAGTTGCGCGCCAGTTTGCTACGGGTAAAAAAACCCTAGTCATTCGTAACGGTTTTTTTAGCTACCGTTGGACTCAAATTTTAGACATGGGCAGTATTGCTACAAGCTCTACCGTGCTAAAAGCCCGGCAAGCACAAACAGGTGATCAAGAAGCTTTTGCTCCAGCACCCATCGATGAAGTTGTTGCGGCTATCGCGCGTGACAAGCCGGCGGTGGTGTTTGCGCCCCATGTGGAAACGTCGGCAGGCATTATCTTGCCTAACGACTATATCAAAGCGGTCACCGACGCTGTTCATGCTGTGGGTGGTATTTTTGTCTTAGATTGTATTGCTTCAGGTTGCTTATGGGTAGACATGAAGGCCTTAGGCGTAGATGTGTTGATTAGTGCACCGCAGAAGGGCTGGAGTGGACCACCGTGTTGTGGTCTGGTGATGATGAGTGGTGCAGGTGTTGTGGCTTTGGAAGCAACCACGAGTACAAGTTTTGCCTGCGACCTTAAAAAATGGCGTGACATCATGGTAATCTACGAAAATGGCGGCCATGCTTACCATGCTACGGTGCCTACAGACGCCATCGCTGGTTTCGCTGCAGTAATGCGTGAAACAGAAGCCTATGGGTTTGATAAGGTGAAGTCTGAACAGCAAGAATTAGGTGACGCAGTGCGGGCATTGTTAGCTTCTAAGGGCATTAAAAGTGTTGCGGCTGAGGGTTTTGGTGCACCCGGCGTGGTGGTGAGTTACACCCAAGACGCAGCGGTTCAAAACGGTAGTAAGTTTGCGGCTTTAGGCATGCAAATTGCTGCTGGAGTGCCCTTAATGTGTGATGAACCTGAAGGTTTTCGCACCTTTAGATTGGGTCTATTTGGCCTTGATAAATTGCACAACGTGGAACGTTCGGTGGCCACTTTGGATAAAGCCTTAAGCCAAGTGCTTTAGAGCAAGCGGTTTTAAGCTAAACAAAAGCTAAATCAAAGTTAAGTCACAGCGAAGACAAAGCCAAGTAAAAAGCCCGCAATGTGGGCTTTTTCATGCCTTTGCTTGAATGACCTGTATCGTTAGAGTCTCTGGAGCATAAAAATACGTGCATCGTTAAAGTATGCCTAAATCCAAGCCTGCGGTCATATATTGGCCCATCTCAAAGCAGGGTTGAATGAAATCTTCTTGCCACGGCCCCTTGCAAACCAGCACGGGTTGCGCCAAATTCCAACGCAGACCCTTACAAATAGATTCTATCGCTCTTCGTGTGCCGGTTCCATCGGTGCCTGCTCGAATCACTAAGGCATAGGGTAGTCCTTGCTTTAACTCTAGTACTGGATAATAAACTCGATCAAACCAATCTTTGGTGGTACCAGCCATATAACCTAAATTTTCTGTGGTAAATATTAGCACAGCATCAGCATCAAGGAGTTGCTTCGGTTGGCACTCCAAAGGCGCCACCATAGAGATGGACACATTTTCAGCTTCTGCAGCGCGACTTCCAGCAATAAAGGCTGACGCCATTTGTTGGGTGTTAGTAGACGGCTGGTGAGCAATAATAAGTAATTTTTTGTGCATGGGCGCAGTGTAGCAGACCTGTAAATAGGTATCTGCTAGACTTGTACACAAATAGCTAACAATCAGGAATCTTAACCATGGCACAATTCATCATCACATATTTAGGTGGTAACCAACCAGAAACGCCAGAAGAGGGTCGGGCCCATTTTGATAAATACATAAAGTGGATTAATGCCCTGGGCGAGACTGTTATCAGTGCTATGAACCCTCTAAAAGATACGCATCATATTGCGCCAGATGGCGTTGTCTCTTCTGGTTCAGGCACGCAAATGTCGGGCTTCACCATCATCGAAGCAGCATCTATTGAAGCTGCAGTAGAGATCACCATCACTTGTCCCTTCACTGAGATTGGTGGCAGCTTAGAAGTGTCTGAATTGGTGCAAATGTCAGACTAACTTGGGTCACTTTAGTTTCACCCGCCTTGGGCTAATAAGAGGCACACCTTGATCATGCTGTTAGGCTCATTTGCTATAATAGATGCGCTAACTCGCTTTGTTTAATACACCTTTGGGAAACACTCATGTCAGATGTAAAACCGATTTCAATTACCCTAGTTGATTATCAAGATGCGCAACAAATGTCCCATTTAATACAACAACTGAGTCACTATGCGCTGGATGATATGGGTGGTGGTGAAGATCTATCAGCAGCGGTCAAACAGCGTTTGTTAATCGACTTGCCACAACAACAACAAAATTTTAGCTTATTAGCGTGGGTAGGAGACGAGTGCGTAGGCATGACCAATTGCCTCTGGGGCTATTCAACCTTTGCAGCCCAACCCTTGGTTAACATTCATGATTTGGGGGTACAAAAAGAGTATCGGGGCATGGGCATTAGTACGGCTTTATTAAGTGCAGTTGAAACCCATGCGGGCTCCAGAAATGCCTGCAAAGTGACCTTAGAGGTACTTGGTAATAACCTCATTGCTAAGGCGTCCTATAGTAAGTTTGGCTTTAACGCCTATGAACTGTCTGTAGGCACAGGCAAAGCAGAGTTTTGGCAAAAATACCTGTAATCTGCTGTGAATGATGAAGCCCAAACCGCATGGGGTGGTGGCGTGATTTAGTCAGGTGATGTAATTATGTGATGTCATCCATGGCTTTGCTTGAATCCCATTTTATCTGGAAATAAACTGTGAAATTATCTGCATTTGGTCAAAAATTTAGTGGTAATGCTGGCATCACGGTGCTGATGGATGACATCACTAATGCCCTCTCTAGTGATCGTGACACGATTATGATGGGAGGTGGAAATCCAGCTAATATTCCACAAATTGAAGCTATTATGCAGCAACGTCTGCAAATTTTATCGAGCAATCCTGCCGCGGTAAGGCAACTTTTGGGGAGTTATGACCCAGCTCAAGGTAATATGGCACTCATTGATGCGCTGGCTGAGTTATTCAGTAAAAAACTGGGTTGGCCTGTCACCCGGCATAATATAGCCCTGACCAATGGCAGTCAGTCTGCATTTTTTATGCTCTTCAACATGCTGGCTGGTGAGTTTGACGACGGCAGTTATAAACAGATTCAACTACCCATGGTGCCAGAATACATTGGCTATGCTGATGCGGGCATTGGTGATAACTTATTTATCGCAGCCCACCCTTTGATTGATGAGTTAGAGCAACGGCAATTTAAATATAGGGTCAAATTTGATGATTTACATATAGGCCCAAATACAGGTGCTATTTGTGTGTCTAGACCAACTAATCCAACGGGCAATGTCATTACCGACGATGAAGTAGAACAACTAGATGCATTAGCCCAAAACCATAATGTGCCTTTAATTATCGATGGTGCTTATGGCCTGCCATTTCCTGGCTTAATTTATACCCCCGCCAGCCCTTTTTGGAATGACAACACCATTGTGTGTCTGAGCTTGTCTAAGTTTGGCTTACCAGGCGCTCGCACAGGAATTGTAGTCGCGAACGAAGAAACGATTAAAACCCTATCTGGCATCAATACCATTATTAATTTAGCCAGTGGTAGCTTTGGTGCGGCCTTGACCACAGACATGATTGCCTCGGGTGAGATTATTGACCTTAGCCAAAATGTGGTGCGCCCTGCGTATGAAGCACAACTAGCGTTTGCTCAAACTACCCTGCAGCAGGTGATGGACCCAACTATTCCCTACGCTATTCACAAACCAGAAGGCACTATGTTTATGTGGTTATGGTTTAAAGGTATGCCTATTTCCAGTCAGGAACTTTATGAGCGTCTTAAACAAGAAGGGGTGATTGTGGTGTCTGGGCATAATTTCTTTGTGGGCATCAAAGATGATTGGCAGCATCAACACGAATGCATACGCATTAACTATGCAGCCCAAAATCCAGAACGCATCGCTCAAGGTTTAAAGCTGATCGCACAGGCAGTGGGTCAGGCGTATTTGGGCTGACAGGGTAAAAAGTAGGTTTTAACTAATCCATATATCAGTTTTTACTATATTTTTAATTAATTTTGATTTTCACTCTATTCACCGGCTTAAAAAAGCAGTATTGTGGCGCCCATAAGGTCAGCTCTTATGGTGGAGATAAACGCCATGTTGCAAGAAATAAAAGCCAGTTGGGCCCTGCTCCTAGGCATTGGGTTTATTATGGTAGGCAATGGCCTGCAGGGTACGCTATTGGGTGTTCGTGCAAGCTTAGAGGGGTTTGAAGTATTCACCACAGGTGTGGTCATGTCGTTCTACTTCTCGGGTATGCTTGTGGGCAGCATTGTGACCCCTAAGTTGGTGGCTAGGGTAGGGCACATTCGGGTCTTCGCTGCATTAGCCTCTACGGCCTCCATTGCTATTTTGTTGCACAGTGTTTATGTCAATCCATACACATGGAGCTTGATGCGCCTGGTGACAGGCATTTGTTTTTCTGGTTTGTTTGTGGTGACTGAAAGTTGGCTGAACGACCGAGCGAGTAACGAAAATCGTGGCGCCATATTATCCATCTATATGGTCGTGGTGACTTTAGGTATGGGAAGTGGTCAATTCTTGTTGAACGTGGCTGACCCAGCCAACACCGATCTGTTTATTCTTATTTCTGTGATCATTTCTTTTGCATTGGTACCTATTCTGCTGACTGCTCGGCCTGCGCCCGCTTTTGATCAGGCTGAAAGCATGTCGCTGCTTGCCCTCTATAAAGTCTCTCCCCTAGCCGTGATCAGTAATGCCTTAACAGGTGCAGCCCACGGCACTGCATTTGGCTTAGGGGCTGTATACGGTTTACAAAAAGGCTTTGATAATAGCTTAGTCGCGTTATTTATGGCGTCGTTTCTGTGGGGTGGTTTCTTACTGCAGTGGCCTATTGGATGGTTATCTGACAAGTATGGTCGGCGTGGCATTATGTTAATCACGGCTATGGCAGCAGTAGTCATGTGTTTATTGGCGTCGGTATGGGACATCAGTAGCAGCAGTTACATTCCCCTTATTGCCGTGGTGGGCGGTTTAGTAATGCCTATGTATTCCCTGTGTGTGGCTTATGCGAGTGATCGACTCTCTCCAGAACAAATCGTATCTGCCAGTGGTGCCATGGTTATGGCTTCTGGTATTGGCTTGAGTGTGGGTCCAATTTTGGTGGCCTTGGCGATGTCGAGCTTTGGTCCTGATGTGTATTTCATTGGCATCGCCTTGGCTTTTCTAGCCATTACCCTAGCGGTATTAAATAGTATGCGTTATCGCGAAGTCACCTTAGCAGACGTTGAAGACCAGTCCCCTATATTGGCTGCAGGTGTCATTGGTACGCCTATTGCTGCCTTCACTGCGCCTGATGCTCAAGACTATGCTGAGGCACTAGAAGAGGACGAATTAGAGCTATTAGATGATAGTGACGAGTGGACTCAAGCGCCTATTGCGGGTCCAGAGATTGCGGTGCCAGATGCCGATGCATCCGCTGAGGAAGACCACTACTAATGGGGCAGCAATTCCCCATTGAGGTGTCTTACCAAAGTGATAAAAATACAGTTAACAAACTTAGCTCAAAATACAGTTAACAAACTTTTAAATCGACTTGGAATCACTTTGGTTTCAATGATTAATCTAAACCAATAAAGCCGCCAGTTTGATGTTGCCAGAGTTTGGCGTAAACGCCGTTAAGAGCCAGTAACTCTTTATGGCTACCTTGCTCAATAATATTGCCTTCGTCAATGATCACCAGTCGATCCATGGCAGCGATGGTCGATAAACGGTGGGCAATTGCGATGACCGTTTTGCCATCCATAAGGCGATTTAAGCTGGCTTGGATGGCAGCTTCTACCTCTGAGTCTAAGGCTGAAGTGGCTTCATCTAACACCAATATAGGTGCATTTTTAAGCAGTACACGGGCAATGGCAATTCTTTGACGTTGGCCACCAGATAGTTTTACGCCCCTTTCGCCTACTTGAGCCATATAGCCGCGGTTACCTTTGGGATCTTCTAAATCGTCGATAAACACATTGGCTTCGGCTTGTTTGCAGGCAAGCAGTAATTCGGCATCTGTGGCATCAGGTTTGCCATACACAATGTTTTCGCGCACAGAACGATGTAGCAGTGACGTATCTTGTGTCACCATGCCGATAGCCGCACGTAAGCTGTCTTGCGTGACTTGGCTAATGTCCTGACCATCAATCACAATTTTACCACTTTCTAAATCATGGAAACGCAGNAGCAGATTAACTAGGGTAGACTTGCCTGCTCCAGAACGCCCGACAATGCCCACTTTTTCTCCNGCTTTAATCTGTAGGCTTAAGCTATCGATGACCCCATGGCTCTTACCATAGTGGAAGCAAATAGCATCAAAGTTAATGTGTCCATGAGTCACTTTTAATAAAGTGTCAGCATTATTGAGCACAGTTTGAGGCTGAGAAATAGTGTGCATGGCATCTGCCACAGTGCCTAAACTCTCAAAAAAGTCATGCACTTCCCACATCAGCCAATCAGAAAATCCCTGTAAGCGAATAGCCAGGGCTAAACTGACCGCGATCATGCCTAAACTCGCACTATGGTTAAGCCATAAATAAATATCCACCGCCGCAGTCGCAAAAATAAGCAGGCTATTTAAGCTCGTAACAACGACATCCATCCAGGTGCTAAGACCCATCATTTGGAACACATTGAGCAAAAAAGAGTTCATGGACGACTTAGCGTAATCCGTTTCTTTTTGCGTATGGGCAAACAGTTTTACCGTGCTAATGTTGGTGTAACTATCCACGACTCGGCCCGTCATGATGGCACGTTTGTTGGCTTGGTCTTCTGCAATTCGGCCTAAGCGGGGCAGAAAGTAAATCATGGCGCCAGTAAAAAGCACTAACCAAATCGCAATGGGTGCAGCCATGCGTAGGTCGGTGTTTGATAACAGCACCAGCATAGAAAATATGCCCACCACAACGTAGGCAAAGGTGTCGCAAAGTTTACCCACGACTTGCCTAACAGCAATAGAGCCTTGCATGACTTTGGCGGCGATACGACCCGCAAAATCGTCTTGGTAAAAGTCTAAGCTTTGTTGTAATAAATAGCGGTGTGCTAACCAACGCACGCGCATCGTTAAGTTGGGTAATAGGGTTTGCATGCGAATCAGATTATTGAGCAGACCAATAACAGGCACCACAAGCACAATTAATATGCCCATTAGCCATAACGTACTAGCTTGATCCTTTAAAAATGTGGCTCTATCTTGCACACTAAGCCAATCGACCAACTGACCCATGAAACCAAATATAATGACTTCAATGGCAGCGAAAGCACCTGCAGTGAGGGCCAATAAAAACATATAACGCTTCATGCCATGGCAATAGTGCCAGCAAAAACGCCACACGCCCTTGGGGGGTTGTTGGGGTTGCTCCGGGGGGTAGGGATCAACTAAGTTTTCAAAAAACTTTAACATAATGGCATGCATCTGATGCTAACAAACGTTTATTTTAGCCCAAAAGCTTGAAGCTAGCTTCTGTTTATAAGGTGGTTTTGGATTAACTTACTCAATGAGGCTATCTGTTTTAGCAGCCATGATGAAATCGTTATGATGCAGGCCATTAATGGTATGCGTCCACCAATTAACAGTAACTGAGCCCCATTCAGTTAAAATGGCTGGATGGTGGTCTTCCAATTCGGCTATAGCGCCAAGCCGATTAGTGAATTCTAAGGCTAAATTAAAGTTTTTGAACTTATACTGGCGCTGAAGTTGCTGCATTCCAGCCACAATAATAGGCTCCCAAGCTGGAATTTCCTGCATTAAGACCAACTGGTCTTCATGGCTCACTGTGGGGGTGCCAGAACGACATACGGCGCATTTTAATTGACTTAACTGCATGCTGTTTCTCACTCTTTTGAAGACCTGCTACCTAGGTCAAGCGGCCCTAATAAAGTTGGGTTAAATCTTGCCATGCTTGATGCTGACTTAAGTATACGGTGCCGGTGAGTTCATCTGCAAAGTTAATCCTGTGTAATCGGTCTAACACGGGTCCTTTAACATCTGAAAAGTGCATTTTAATGCCTTTGTCGTCTAATCTAGTGTTTAATTCTAACAAGCTTTGCAGCGCACTTGAATCGATATGGTTAATACCAGACGCCACAAGCACCAAATGCTCCATAGCTGGATGGCTGGCCAATAAGCCATTGATCCGATTATCTAAGTAGCGAAGGTTACCAAAAAATAAACTCTCGTCAATCCGCAGAACAAGCACTTGATTGACTTGTTTAACAAGGTGGCGGTCTATATTGCGGAATTGTTCACCACCTTCAACTGGGCCAACAATGGCAGTATGGGGACGACTAGTGCGCCACAATATAAGGCTGATCGTCGCTGTGACACCCGCGATAACACCAGCTTCCACCCCCACCAATAATACCGTGCAAAGGGTAACCATCATGGCTGCAAAATCATGCTTACTATACTTCCACGTAAAGGTGATTTCATGGGGTTCAATCAATGTGAGTACAGCGACAAAGATAGTAGCTCCTAGCACAGCCTTGGGTAAAAAAGCCAAGTAGGGTGTCAGGTAAAGACTTGCGAGGGCAACCCCTAGGGCGGTAAAAACACCAGCCATGGGGCTTCTTGCGCCTGCATCAAAGTTAACTACAGAACGTGAGAAACCGCCTGTCACTGCAAAACCACCAGAAACTGCAGAGGCTACATTAGCTGCGCCTAAACCCAAAAGTTCATGGTTTGGGTTAATCTGTTGACGTCGTTTACTGGCCAAGGTTTGGGCCACTGACATGGATTCAACATAACCGATTAGACTAATCATGAGGGCAGAAGGCATTAAGGTGGTGACTAATAAAATACTTAATTCAGGCCAAGTGAAGCTAGGCAGTTTTGCTGGAATATGGCCCACAACCTCCACACCAAGATGATCTAAGTCAAAGGTTGAAACCAATAGAATAGAGAGTATGACTGCACCCACAGGTGCAACTTTAGTAAAACCTGAGGCTGCAGATTTGCTCATAAAACGGCATAAAAAAATCGTCAAAGGTGCACGAGAAAGCCACAAAAATACGATGGTGACGACACCTGTTACAACGGTCAGGAAGTGAGAATTTGGGCTATATTGTGCAAGTTCAACAACCAATTCAGGTAAGTTATGCCCAGCTAGGGGAATACCTAAAATGTGTTTCAACTGACTCAGGGCGATCAATATGCCAGCCGCTGTAATAAAACCAGTGATGACGGGGCGACTTAACAAATTAGCGATAAAGCCTAATCGAAACAAGCCCATAATAAACATTAAAGTGCCAGACACTAAAGCCAAAGTCATAGACAGGATTAATACGTCTATGCCACTAGACATGTGAGCTAGGCCCACAGCATTGGCTGATAAAAGGGAAACTACTGCGACCGGACCAACGGATAATGTGCGGCTGGTACCAAACAAAGCATACGCCAAGAGTGGGAATATGCTGGCATACAAGCCGGTTTCAGCGGGCAAACCAGCTAACATTGCATAGGCTAAGCTTTGTGGAATAAGCATAATGCTTACAATCACAGCCGCCATCATGTCAGCCCGTAAGCTACTCAAATCATAGTTTTTTAACCATATTAATGCAGGCAGTTGAGTCACACCAAACCTGCTCGCTTTTCCCATGCCGGTTAAGTAACCATTTGATTAACAGGGATCTTAATGTAAGCAATGCCATTATCTTCAACTGGAGGCATATGGCCTGCGCGCATATTCACCTGCACTGAAGGCAATAATAGTCGGGGCGTATTAAGCTGTGCATCACGGGTTTCACGCATATGAACAAACTCCGTTTTGGATTTTCCCACTAAATGAATATTGTTGGCCTTTGATTCTGCAACACTACTTTGCCATAAATATTCGCGTCCACCTGGAGCGTAATCGTGGCACATAAAGAGACGGGTGTTATCGGGTAAACTTAGAATCAATTGCAGTGAATCATATAAAGCCTTGGCATCTCCACCGGGGAAGTCACATCTTGCTGTTCCATAATCGGGCATGAATAAAGTATCACCCACAAAACAGGCGTCACTCACCACAAAACTCATGCAGGCAGGAGTGTGGCCTGGCGTGTGAAGTGCCATGATTGTTAAATGCCCTAGTTTTAATATCTCGTTGGGGCTAATCAAGTGATCGAACTGACTTCCATTCCGTGCAAAGTCGTCTTCAGCATTAAATAAATGACCAAAAATATCTTGCACATGGGTAATTTGGTCACCAATCGCTATCTTGCCACCCAGTTGGCTTTGGATGTAAGGTGCCCCTGATAAGTGGTCTGCGTGCACATGGGTTTCCAATAACCAGATGAGGTTGAGGCCCTGCTCTGTGATGTGCTTAATCATTTTGTCTGCGGAGCGCGTGCTAGTCTGTCCCTTGCTAACATCATAGTCGAGAACACAGTCAATGGCGGCACAGTCTTTAGTTTCTGGGTCTTCAACGACGTAACTCACCGTTGATGTTGCCTTATCAAAAAAGGCGGTAATCACTGGCACACTTTGCGTAGAATTTGACACGATACCTCCAACATTGGACTCAATCTGTGGCTTAATTGTACGAGAGTTTATTAGAGTTTGCAAATTAAGTTATAACCTTATGCTTTAATACTATAAGCTATTTATTTAACGCCACTTAGTTCGAAGCACGAATATTCATAAACCCACTGTTTATTGGTATTTAGCTTAATTTTGATCATTTTTTATAAGATTAAACCTTACCTTTACTGAGTTAATGCCTATAATAGCCAGCTGTTATTTACTGTTTATTTGGAGTCCTTATGTCTACAGAAGCTTTTAGCACCCGCGAATTTCGTGACGCTTTGTCGTCATTTGCCACGGGCGTGACTGTAGTGACTTGTTTAGACGCAAACGGTGAGCCAGTGGGCGCCACGGCGAGCAGTTTTAACTCTGTGTCTATGGATCCTCCATTAATTTTGTGGAGCATTACCAAAACAGCATACAGTGCCGATGCGTTTATTAATGCTAAGCACTTTGTGGTCAATGTTCTAAGTGCTGAGCAAATGGCAACTTCCAATCAATTCGCTCGCAGTGGCACAGATAAGTTTGCCGATGTGGAGGTAGAGCAGGGTATTGGAGGGGTTCCCACATTACCTGGAGCGATCACCTTCTTTGAATGCGAAGCCTGGGCAACTTACGACGGTGGAGACCATGAAATCATTGTTGGCCGAGTGAAAGGTCTGCGCAGCATGGCAGGATCTGGACTCGTCTTTTATCGGGGTGCCTACGCCACAGCAGAAGCCATTCCAACCTTGGCGCCCACAGAGACCAATGATGTAAGTCACTTTATTGATAACTATTTGTTGTACTACATGTCACGGGCGACGCATCAAATGGGTGAAGAATTTCATCAATTGGTGGCGGATGATGGCCTAACAACGAAAGANTGGCGCGTACTGGCGTGTTTATACAATGAAAATAGTATGAGCCTAGCTGANCTTGCTAAGCGCACGATGGTGGATCAAACNACNTTATTAGAACTGTCTATAGAATTGCAAAAACAGAATATGGCGCGCGTACAACAGCTAGATGCGGGTACCAAAGTAACCGGTACAGCTGCGGGCCAAGAGCGAGTAGCNCATTTAATAGAAGACTACCAAAAGGCAGAGAGTAACGCCCTGGAAGGGTTGGATAGTGATGCGTCAGAGACTTTAAAAACCATGCTACAGCGTATTATTAAAAATACGGATTAGTGGCAGCTAGCCTTTACTTACAAAAGTTTATAGCTCTATCGCAAGCAATGTGCCTTGGCGGATAGCGCGTTTAGCGTCTAATTGAGAGGCTTTTTGGGCGCCTCCAATCAGGTGATATGGGCGCTCTAAGCCTTGGCTTAAACTTTGGTTTGGATCTTGTCCGGCACACACAATAATATGGTCTACATCTAAAACCTGCGCTTCACCCCCCACTGTTAGGTGCAAGCCTTGGTCATCAATGGCCTGATACTCGCAGCCAGCCAGCATATTAACTTTCTTCTGCTGTAATCCAGTGCGATGTACCCAGCCCGTCGTTTTTCCTAAACCAGCGCCCACTTTGCTAGTTTTACGCTGTAATAAATAAATCTCGCGTGGCGACGCTTCTATATTTTGTGGTATTTCAGCCACCCCACCACGGGCTTGCATGGTCATATCAATGCCCCATTGAGACATAAACTGAGTCACGTTAGTGCTGGGTTCATGGGTGCCGTGAGTTAAAAATTCTGCCACGTCAAAACCAATGCCGCCGGCACCAATAATGGCCACCTTGGGCCCTACGTTTACGCCTTTAATCACCTCTAAATAGTTAAGCACTTTGGCATGGTTATGGCCGGGCAATGCCAGCTGGCGAGGGCTAACCCCTGTAGCCAGAACTAATTCGTCCACTTGCATCTGATTTAACGCTTGAGTCGTTAAACTTGTATTAAGTTTCACCTCTACATTCAGCTCCGCTAGCCGCACCTCAAAATAGCGCAGGGTTTCACTAAATTCTTCTTTACCTGGAATGCGTTTGGCGATATTAAATTGGCCACCAATTTCGCTAGCTGCATCATACAAAGTGACCTTGTGGCCTCGCTCTGCTGCAGTCACAGCGCAGGCTAAGCCAGCAGGCCCTGCACCCACAATAGCAATCGTCTTTATAGCTTGGGTAGGTGCAATAATAATACGGGTCTCTTCACAAGCTCTTGGATTAACTAAACAACTACTGGTTTTGCCATTAAACACATGGTCTAGGCAAGCCTGATTACAGCCAATGCAGGTGTTAATGCGTTCGGCTTGATTGGCAGCTGCTTTATTAACAAATTCTGGGTCAGCCAAGAAAGGGCGAGCCATAGAAATAAGGTCTGCATCGCCATTAGCCAAAACTCTTTCAGCCACTGCTGGTGTGTTAATGCGATTAGACGTGATCACTGGCACAGTAAGGTGTTTGCGCACCGCATGGGTGACCCAGGTGAACGCAGCGCGAGGTACTTTGGTAGCAATGGTNGGTATGCGTGCCTCATGCCACCCAATACCCGTATTGATTATACTAGCACCGGCTTGCTCAATGGCTTTACCTAACTGAATTACTTCAGACAAGTTGCTGCCTTCGGGCACTAGATCGAGCATAGAAAGGCGGTAGATAATAATAAATTTTTCACCCACTGCAGCGCGCACACGTTTGACCACTTCAATAGCAAGGCGCGTGCGATTGTCGTAACTGCCCCCCCATTTGTCATCCCGCTGGTTGGTTCGAGTGACGATAAACTGGTTTAAAAAATAGCCCTCACTGCCCATGACCTCAACGCCATCGTAACCTGCTTGTTGAGCTAATTTAGCACTGTAGGCAAAATCCTCAATTTGCTGCTCGATTTCTTCACTAGAAACAGCTTTTGGAATAAACGCATTAATGGGCGCTTTAATAGCAGAGGGGGCGATGGCATTAGGTGAATAGGCGTAACGTCCTGTGTGCAAAATTTGCATACAAATTTTGCTGCCTGCTTGATGCACGGCATCAGTGACTAAGCGATGTTGGGCAACTTTATCAGCCTTATCTAAGGCCGCGGCGCCACTAAAGGTCAACCCTTGTTGGTTGGGTGAGATGCCACCTGTGACAATAAGGCCCACACCGCCTCTAGCCCGCTCTGCATAATATGCGGCTAAACGCTCAAAACCATTTTTAGCCTCTTCTAGGCCTGTATGCATAGACCCCATGATGACTCGATTTTTTAAGCGAGTAAAACCTAAATCTAATGGTGCGAGTAAATGGGGATAAGCTGAAGAAGGCTCAGAAGTGGTCATAATTAAAACATGGGTTTGATGTATGGAATATCAGGTTAGGTGGTGCTACCTCGTGGGTCAAGTTCTATGTGCTTGATGACTAAAAGGTCAATAATGTTATGCAGCTTTTATTTGGCTTTTATTCAGTTTTATAGGGCAGGGCAGTTTCTGCCCATTGCATATAATGTTCTATTTGCTGAGCTTCTGCTGTGCAGAAAGCTTTAATGGCGTCATTAAAACCTGTCTCCGCCAAATAATGGTACGAGTGGGTCAACTGGGGTATAAATCCACGGGCAAGTTTGTGCTCACCTTGGGCGCCTGCGTCAAAGTGAGGAATGCCCTTGGCAATACAATAATCAATGCCTTGGTAATAGCAGGTCTCAAAATGAAGAAATTCAACTTCTTCTAAACAGCCCCAATAGCGTCCATAAAGTGTGTCATCATCAACAAAAAATAAGGCGTAGGCAAGGGGTGATTCATCTTTAGAGGCCGTCACCAACAACAATTTTTCTGGCATTTGTGTGAGTAGTTGAGAAAAGAATGGGTAAGTTAGGTAGCCTTGGCTGCGGCGTTTCATGTAAGTGCTCTGATAGCAGGCATAAAACTCTTTTAAAGACTGTGAGCTAATGTTATCGCCTTGCTGCCAAGTAAATTTGATGCCTTGTTCAACAATGACGCGGCGTTCTTTTTTAATGGATTTGCGTTTGCGCGAGGTTAGTCGCGCTGTAAAGTCTTCAAACTGGCTGTATGTATGGTTGTACCAATGGTATTGGCAGCCAATACGTTGATGCCATGACTGTTGCTGAGCAGCTTCCCAGTCGGGTTGCTGAGCAAATAGCCAATGCCAGCTGCTTAACTTGAGTTGGCTGCATAAATGGGGTAACTGCTGTTGTAAAAAGGTCAAAGCTGTTGTGAGTTCTGCACCTTCAGCTAACAGTATCCGAGGCCCAGCACAGGGCGTAAAAGGCACTGCACTAATCATCTTTGGGTAATACTCTAAACCATAACGCTGGTATGCGTTAGCCCATTCAAAATCAAACACGTACTCACCCCAAGAGTTGGTTTTAACATAGCTTGGTATGAGGGCAATCGGATTACCTGCTTCAGTAATTTCCAGATGTAGAGGCTGCCAGCCACTTTCACCACCGACGCTACCACTGTGTTCTAGGGCAGCGTGAAATGCATATTGGCTAAAGGGGTCTGCCTGCAAAGAGAGGTATTGCTGCCAATGGCTTGAGCCAAGTTCGAGGGTGCTGGGATGAATGTGAAGTTGCATGAATAGTGCACAAAGCCTAGTAAAACGTGAAAAGAAGGATACAACAAATAGCATACAATAATATGAACAATAACAATATCAAATACAAGGTTTGGTGAGATGGAAGTGATCATTTAATTGGGCAAAGTAAGGCCAGCGTAAAGTAGAGTAAAGAGCAAAGTAAAGTAAGGTAAATTAAAGAGCAGACCAAGGCCCAGATTAAGCTTTGCCCTTTTTATGAGCGCCCCTATTTTGCTTTTCAGCGAGTGTCTCTAACTAGCAATTGTGAGCCCTTGCAAAGAAGTTTAGTGCGCTCTAGGCGATCAAAGAGAATCAGACATGAGTCAATCTAAGGTAAATTCTTGAGTCTCAAAAGTGGTGGAATTGTAAGCCACCAAAGCGCCACTGCGCACCACATTTTTAGTGATGGCGCTAATGACTACTTGGTGGGTGACCATTAAGATTATTCCATGATCAAGCGAAGCCAATTTCTTATTAAGAAGATCGAGGGTTATTTGTTGATCTACATAGCCTTGGAAAAAAGAGTTGAGTCCATCGAAAGTGCTCCAATGGCCTAAATTTAATAACTCAGTTGTTTGTGTGCATCGGCACCATTGACTCGATAATATTTCTTTAAATTGTAGACCACTATTGCGCATTGCCTTACCGATGCTAAGCGCTTGCGCACGGCCTTCTTCATTTAAGTTTCTTTGGGTCGAACAATCAGCCACATTAAAATCCTCTGGATCACCAAAGCCTGGGGCCAAAGCGTGTCGCATGAAAATAACATTCGCATCGATCGCTGCTGTAGCTTCAACTAACTTGTTGTTAGTTATGTCATTATTAGCCCATGCTTGAGCAGAAATGGTGATCAATAGAGCGATGAAACATATGCGCATGGGGGACTCCTGCATAAACGAGTGACATAATAACTTGGACATCAGCCGACACCAAAAACCAACCGCAACCTCAATCAAGAGGTTTAAACAAAATCACTGCGTAACCTTGCTTAACCCAGCCAAGCCCTGTGCAGTATTAAAGACTAATTTAGGCCTATGTTACAACTTTGTGTAATGCATATATCTAGTTATATCTAGTTATATTTAGTCTGGCGCAAACAGATTGCAGATTGTAAATAACATTCAAATGTCTGATGAATGATTTTACCAACAACTGCTCATGAGGTGAAATTCAACATAAGTAGTTATCTCTTAACTGAGGTTTAATTTATAGTTAAATTATTAAATTATTAAGAATAAAAAAAGGCCTACTCGCGATGTGAGTAGGCCCTTGTTCAGGAGGGATAAAGTAGGTTAATTATCGGTTAGTGAACTCTGGGTAGGCTTCCATGCCGCACTCAGTAATGTCAACGCCTCTGTCTTCTTCTTCGTCCGTAACGCGCATTCCCATGATTGTTTTGATGATAAACCACACCACAAAACTGACACCGAATACCCATACAAAGATCGTTGCGGCACCGATGATTTGTCCCATGAACGTGGCACCGTCATTGGTCAAAGGCACGAGCATCAAACCGAGTAAACCAACGGTACCATGCACCGAAATAGCACCCACTGGATCGTCTAGTTTAAGTTTATCCAAAGCCAGAATACTGAATACAACCAGCACGCCACCAAGGGCGCCAAACAAAGTAGCTTGCAAAGCAGTGGGGGTAGAAGGCTCTGCAGTAATGGCTACGAGTCCAGCTAAAGCGCCGTTGAGCATCATCGTAAGATCAGCTTTGCCAAACTTTATCCGAGCGAGTAATAAGGCAGCAATTGCTCCACCAGCAGCTGCTGCGTTGGTATTAAGAAACACCATAGCCACAGAATGAGCAGAGTCAATGTCACCCAGTTTAAGTACTGATCCACCATTGAATCCAAACCAGCCCATCCATAGAATAAAGGTGCCTAAGGTGGCCATGGGTAGGTTCGCGCCAGGTATGGCCTTAATTTCGCCATTGGGGCCATACTTACCTTTCCGAGCACCAAGTAAGATCACACCCGCTAAAGCAGCAGCTGCACCNGCCATGTGAACAATGCCTGAGCCTGCAAAATCTGAAAAGCCAAGGTCGCCAAGGTTGTACAAACCAAAGACGTCATCGCCATTCCAGGTCCATGCACCTTCCATAGGGTAGATGAAGCCTGTCATTACCACAGCAAAGGCGAGAAACGCCCATAACTTCATGCGTTCTGCGACCGCACCAGACACAATAGACATCGCCGTAGCAACAAATACCACTTGAAAGAAGAAGTCTGAAGCAGAGGAGTAAACCGAACCACCATTAAATCCTTCTGCTGCTGAGTCAGCTAATACCTGATCAGTATCAATGGCTTCAATTCCGCTCAAAAACCAGCCACCGCCATACATGATCTGATAACCTACGACCAGATACATCACACTAGCGATCGCATACAAAGCAAAGTTTTTAGTTAAAATTTCGGTAGTATTCTTGCTGCGTACCAAACCTGCTTCAAGCATGGCAAAGCCAGCAGCCATCCACATTACAAAAGCGCCACAAACTAAAAAGTAAAACGTATCCAGAGCGAACTGGAGTTCAAATATATGATTTTCCATGGGGGTCTCGGTTAGTTATATTGATTACTAGTTCGACTATTGCGATTATCATGCCAAGGTAAAAATATATATATAAAACAATTATTTATAGTATTTTATTGCTCAGGTTTAAAGTCAAGCGCACCAATTATGGTGCATTTGAAATAGCATTTAACTCGATTTGCACTAATATGGGGCGCATAACATAGGGGTAGTATTTAGGGGCTTAAAAAGTTGAAGAGCATCGACAAAATTGGCCTTCTCAACATTGTTTGATACACTGCAGAATCACTACTTTTGGATTGCATACATTGACTTACTTAGTGGCAGCCATTGATCTTGGTTCTAATAGCTTTCATGCTACTGTCGTGGACACTACTGAGACGCCGTATCGGATCGTTAGTCGTTCTGGTGAGAAGGTGCAGTTGGCTGCAGGCCTTGACGAGCAGGGTTTCCTGAGTCAAAAGGCAATAGATCGTGGTTTAGACTGTTTGCAGCGTTTAGTCCCTAAACTCAAGCAAGTAGCCCTAGAAAATTGCCATGTGGTGGCAACAAACACTGTGCGGGTGGCTCATAATAGAATGCATTTTATCCATCAAGCAGAGGCCATATTAGGCGTACCCATTCGTGTGCTCACAGGTGAAGAAGAAGCGTCATTGATTTTTAGTGGAGTGGTGGGTGAGGTGTCTTCTTCCGACTACCAATTGCGCAAAAAGTTAGTCATTGACATTGGTGGCGGTAGTACCGAACTTATCCTAGGTCAGCAGCATCCCCAACACTTACAAAGTTTCCCTATGGGTTGTGTTGCTTTTAGTGGTCAATTTTTTCCCCATCGTAAAATTCAACAAAGCTATATTCAAAATGCTGTTGAGGCTGCCAAAAATATCATTGATAAAGCCTCCTTAAGCGACTCTTGGGACAGTTGGCAAATGTGTATAGGTTCGTCAGGCACCATAAAAGCATTAGCGGGCCTGAGTGCGCTCACCGATCATGGTATGCCTTATTTAGATTTAGCTTCAATGAATCAAGTGGAAGATCAACTGCTGGCCTTTGAGAATTTAGATGAAGTCGTCATTGAAGGTTTGCGGCCCGACCGAGGTGAAGTGCTACCTGCAGGTTACGCCATACTCAAAGGCATTATGCTGAGCTTAAATTTAGACCGCATTTATTTTTCCACGGGTGCCCTACGTGAAGGGGTTTTGCTGCAAGCACTTAAATGACATTAAGCGGGTAGGCCTTTTAGACCTCCTGCTATATCAACTTGCACATTTACCGGCGTTATTAAACGGCGAGGTGCTTTTAGGTTGTGAACTAGTCTAGAGAATTGGTGAATATTGAAAATTAGACCTTAGTAAATGAGACTAAAGTCTTTCAAACTAAAGTATTAAGGTTAGAAAAGAGAACAATGCACGCCAACTGGGTGTCTACCCAAGCTACAATCTAGCTCCAAGTATCTGTATACTCAGGGGGTTATTTTTGCTCTCCAATAGCAATCAAGAGAATCTCACTATGACAAGTGCCAACACCCCACAACTACCAATTAATATCGCCGTATTAACTGTCTCTGATACGCGCACTGTTGCTACCGACAAGTCAGGAACCACTCTAATTGAGCGGCTGCAGACGGCAGGCCATAGTTTAGCGCAGCGCGCTATTGTGAAAGACGATGTGTACCAAATTCGGGCTGCTGTGAGTCAATGGATTGCTGATAGTGACGTGCATGCCGTATTAGTTACAGGAGGCACGGGGTTTACCGCCAGAGACACGACCCCCGATGCATTACTGCCGCTATTTGACCAAGTGATTGAGGGCTTTGGCGAGTTGTTTAGAAGCCTATCCTTGGCCGATGTTGGCACCTCAACCATTCAATCTCGAACCGTTGCTGGGGTGGCTAATCGCACGGTTATTTTTAGTATGCCTGGATCAACAGGGGCCTGCCGCATGGCGTGGGATGGCATTATTAAGGAACAGCTAGATAGCCGTCACAAACCCTGTAATTTTGTGCAAATGGTCACCTTTAATGCTGCCACTAAACACTTGGCTTAAGTGTGACTATGTTCAATAAAACCAGCCTCACCAGTGTTGCTGAAGCCCAGCAACAAATTATGTCAACGGCAAGTTGCACCTTAACCACCGAGCTAGTGCCCCTGTTTCATGCCCGAGGCAGAGTCTTAAGTGCGCCTGTTGTTTCTGCTGTGGCGGTGCCTCCTGCAGATAACAGTGCCATGGATGGTTATGCCTTGTGCCAAGAAGATTTACAGTTAGAGATTATTCCTGTGAGCCAGCGTATTGCTGCAGGGCAGGTGCCTAACGCGTTAGTTGCTCATACTTGCGCCCGCGTGTTTACCGGTGCNGAAGTGCCAGANAATGCTGATATGGTGGTCATTCAAGAAGACGTTGATNTNGTGGNNGGGGGCATTCGTATTCAACCCAGTGCCTTNGCCCAAGGCCAAAAGACGGGCCAGTTTATTCGCCTTAAGGGCCAAGATGTNACAGCAGGGCAGCAGGTGTGTGATAAGGGCACNNAGCTAGAAGCCCGACATTTAGGTGTGCTNGCNTCAATGGGCATAGAACACGTGGAAGTTTATCGCCGTTTAAAAGTNGCCATTGCCTCAACGGGTAGCGAACTGGTTAACCCAGGGCAGGCCTTANAAGCAGGGCAAATTTATAATTCAAACCGTTTCTTGTTAGCTGGGTTAGTCGATCAGTTAGGCATGGAGTTGGTTGACATGGGCATTATTACGGATGAACGCCCAACCACAGAATCAGCACTAGCCTTGGCAGCAGACCAAGCGGATATCATCATCACCAGCGGTGGCGTCTCTGAAGGAGAAGAAGACCACGTTAAGGGCGCTGTAGACACGCTAGGTCAATTAGAGGTTTGGAAATTGGCCATTAAACCAGGCAAACCTTTAGCATTTGGGCGCGTGAAACAAACCCCAATTTTTGGTTTGCCAGGCAATCCGGCTAGTGTGCTTGTGACCTTCATCGTGATGGCAAGGCCTTTTCTATTGGCCTTGCAAGGCTGCAGTCAGACGCAAGGGCAGAGCCTCAGCGCACACCTAATCAATCCGCCCCAAAAACCCAGTATTCGACAAGAGTATTTTCGGGTGCGTTTGCTTGAAAATAACCAAGCAGGCATTACTTTAGAGGCCATGACCAATCAAAATTCGGGTGTGCTAACCACCGCCATGAAAGGCGATGGACTGGCCATAGTCAAGGCGAATACTTGTGGTGAAGCAGCTCAACAGGTTGAGTTCTTGCCCTATGCTAGCTATGGTGTTTGAGTCATGCTCATGAACCAAGTGATTGCCTGATGAGCATAAAAATCACTTGAGAATGAGGGCCTTTTTACCTATACTGCACCCTTCGCAATCACTCGATTGTGATCGTTATGGTAGCCCTATTGGTCCCCACGCAACGATAAACCGTGAATCTGGTCAGGCCTGGAAGGGAGCAGCCACAGCGGTGGATTCGTGTGCCGAGGTGCGGCTGGTAGGGGTACCACCATTTCTTTGATTGATATCGCTATTTAGCTGTTTTTAGACACTTATTGAAGCAAGTGGACCCCATGGTGGAACACATGACCAATCCTTCAGCGTACATTCAGTCTTCTGTGCATCACGTCTTTTACTTTTTACATAGAGCTAGATAAATAGTTGCGTAATTAGCTGATGCGGTTGAATAAAACATTGCCTTTTCTCCATTTCTTTCTTTCCATTCGCCATCTGCAAGGCCAAGAAAGGTTCCAATTGCTTGATATATTTCTTGGCAACTTTCCTTTGGATACTTTTTTATGTCTGTATACGCATAAGATGTGTTAGTCATAAATAAGCCAATGACTAAGCAAGTAATATATTTCATGATATCCTCTCCTTGAAAGCAAATTCAATTTACTTCATAGATAAAAGTAGGGCGAGGCCCAACCAAAATAACTGCACGGGTAAAGAGTATACCCGCAAAGTGAGATGTTTATAGGTTAAAGGTTGACCCATGAAGTTCTGGCTTTGTTTGTGGCAGGTATTATTCTCTTTATGACACCATTTCAAAGGCGGTTACAACCGTTGCATCTTCAAACTCAGTTTAATTCCTCTCTCCCCTAGCTCAATAAAGCTATTGCTGCACAAATAGGGGCCTAAAAAGCCTTAGAAATCTCTGGAATCCAAAGCCACCCAATGTATACTCATCAACCAGAATTAAGATCAACACAAAGAGTCAAATGCCATGTTTGGATTGTTTAAAAAAGACCCAGCAAAAAAGCTACAAAAGCAATACGAAAAGCTATTGTTTGATGCAATGCAATTGCAACGAAAGGGAGACATCATGGGATATTCTATGACAACCCAAGAAGCTGAGAAAATACGTGAGCAGATAGAAGCATTAAAAGAATGACCCACAAGGCTCTTTAGAACCTCGCAGCCAGCTCAGATCAGAGTAGTTCAAATAATATAAGAGTAGATCAGAGCCATCAGTTGCAATGACCCTGCGTCAAATCACTAATGTTGGTGTGATATTACTGACAAAGTTTGTCAGGTTGAAAACCTATAGTTCCCATTTAGAACTGATACGATTCAATGAACGTTTTCTTCGCGCCTTTGCTAGTAAAAGTATTAAGTAAATAAATACAACAGCAATTCCAGCGGCAACCGCTATAGTGGTGTCCATAACAACTCCATTGTTATCTAAGGTGAAAGCGGCCGCTAATCTAACAGTATTAGTGTTGCCAAGCAACGGTATTTACAGGGCATTGTTGTATTTCAATAATACTTACACAGACGCAAAGTGATCTATACGTCGTTTTGATGAGTTATAAGTAATGTGCATGATGTATGGGTCAGCAATAAAGTCTCGGATAACTTTTATAACAGCGCCACGATCAACTCTAATCCCATTTTCAATCCCAATCCCAATCCCATCTGCAGTTTTAACTCTGCCTGCCTAAAATTAGATTAAAAGTCGAAAAACTAGGCCTAGTTTCAAAGAATCATGTGAAATTCAGACTATCTTCATTATTGATCACGAAGAATTCAGAGTCTATTCAGAGAAGGTTCACACTTATTAGGTTAAATAACTTCAACTTAATCAGTAACCCAAACGACTTGGGAAACCTACAGCCAACGAGGAATTTAACATGAAAACCAAAAACCAATTAGTTTTAGCAATGACCATCGCCATGATCACCATGCCAGTATTGGCTGCAGGTCCATCGGGCAACAACGACGTGTGGACCAGTGGCAATGGTTCAACCATAGTCGATGGTAACGGCAACCCCATTAGAACCATTCATTACCAAAACACAACAAGCCTGATGGCTAATGTAAAAGCTAATGCCAATACGCAGCCTTCGCCTTCATTGCTTGCCGTCATTAAAAAAGCCGTGACTAAAGCATTTAATGCAGAAGCAGAACCAACGCCAATGATCAGCACCCAAGAACAAGCTCCTAAGCTGGCTAAAACCCTAGTGCTCAAAAAAGCCCCTGTGATTAAAAAGGCGCCAGCGCAAGTAATTGCTGCTAGTGCTGTTATGACCCAGCCAAAAGCCGCAGTGGGGGTTCTCGAGGAAGTAGCGCCAGCCCTTGGCAACGCCAATGCAGAGGTGACGGCTGTTAAGCCACCTAAAATTGATTACAGCTTTCACGATTACAAGGCCACAGTCTTATTTGACACTGGCAGTGCAGTGCTGACTGAAGATGCCTCGAGTAGTCTTACGCAATTAGCCATGGCCACTAAAAAAGCTGAAAAAGTGATTTCCCTGCAGGTGCTAGGCCATGCCGACACTCGCGGTGATGCAAGCTACAACATGACATTATCTGAAGAGCGCATGCTTAGTGTGGCGCAGTTCTTTGATGGTTTAAAACTCAAAGTGACTTTTATGTTTGCTAAAGGTGAAACCTCCCCAGTCATGGGCACGGAGGGTGAAGACCTGACGTTAAGCCGCAGGGTTCAGGTATTTATCAAAACTCGACATATTGATTAATGCAAAATCACAAACATGGTTAAACAAAATGCGTTATCTTATTAGATAAGTTATGACGTGCGCCAAAGATTATAGTGAAAAAAGAAATTTAAATTTGTCGTTGATCTTAATTCAAATTATAAAAAGAAAATTTATAGATGCCGTCATAGTCTCACTTGCAGTAACCCCAAACATCGTTGACTGATTCAGTCACTGATGTAAAACCCTAAGGTCATTAAGCGCTACCTTCTCATTTGAAATAGCGCAGCGACCATGAATTATAGGCTAGAAGTGGTATTAATGAAGACGAGAGGTTTGGTCTTGGCCATCATAGCCCTATTATTGATGGTGTCTTTTAAGGTGTGGTCCCATGGTGGTCGCCTTAATTCAGAGGGCTGCCACAATGATACAAAAGCAAAGCAATACCATTGTCATAAGGCCAATGCTAAAGCCGGTGATAAAACCGGTAATAGAGGTAATAAAACCTTGGGGCAAAGTAGCTTATCGGGCATTTATAACCGTGATGATTGGAGTTTTCGATCGTCTGCATCGCCTTTATCGAGTTCACTCGTAGGTTGGTATACGGGAGTGAGTGGTAACGCCACTGATGTGGATCATGTGGTAGCTTTAAAAGATGCCCACCTCTCTGGTGGCAGGGGCTGGAGCTTTGCGCAGAAACGCGCCTTTGCCAATGATCCATTGAATCATGTGGCCGCAGTACCCTATGTAAACCGTACGTTAAAAAGTGCCTTTAAGCCGCTAAAATTTATTACTAAACTGCGTCATGCAGGTTATCGCTTTGCTCATGGTCGGTGCGTTGCTTATGTTGATTTATACATCAAAGTGAAGCGTAAATATGGCTTAAGTTTGGCATCAAACCGCGTTGATGCGGCTAAGGTGGCTTGCCAGTGAGTCATTTAACCTTTGGTTGCTATTGAGCCACTGCTAAAAGGTCATGCTTTTTTGATTCGGTGACCATTTACCCACTTCTAGCTTAATGGTGCCTAGGCCAACTTTCTTGAGCCATTTGGCTGCTGAATCTATTGAAGCCCAGGTTTTAATGCTGCCTGCATGGGTGGTAATGACTTTTTTGTCACCACTAAGGGTACAAATCTCGGCATGAATAATAGTGCCATTGGCAATAATACTAACCGCTTTTACTGCGCCTGCTTCAACCAGGCCTTGAAGCATTTTATTGTGCATCGTCAAACAACTGGTTTTGTTCAAGTACGGGGTAGCCGGCATCACGGCAATATTGCCGGATCATCATCTCTACCATGTTGGCAACGCTTCTGTGTTCTTGGTTGGCGGCATAGCGCACAGCATCCTTAACTAAGGGGTCAACTCGCAGGTTTAAGGTGGTGGTTTTTTTAGCGTTCATGGCACAATTATTGTACAAACGCGTTACATTTGCAACATAAGCAACGTTTCTAATTTTTTACCCTGTGTAACCTTTGTTAGGAAGGCCGTTAATGGGTTAGCAAGGGCCTAGTTAGGCAGTTGGGTGATACGGGCCAGTCAAAAGTGAACTTGGGTGGTTTTTGAAGGTGATCCTTAAGTGGAGATATAACAAGGTAGGGCTATGGATAGTATGGATTAAAAGTGGTGAAAGTGTTTTATTTGCGGGTTAAGCCCATCAAGGCTGACAAGAAGGTCACTTTGTGTCTTAATTGACTCCCATTGCCCCCAAGAATTTAGGTACTCATGTCAGTTGTCATTCCGGTCATCAGCCAAAGTAATAATCAATTGGGTGCCGTATTTCTTGTTGGGCAAATTGTCATGTCATTGGTGTTAGCGAGCATGGTGAAGGTGCTGCAACCCGACTTTTCTGTGTTTGTGATTTTATTCTTTCGCTACCTGTTTTGTTTGCCGCTTTTGGTGGCGTATGCCATTTATACTCGGGGTGCCCAATTTTTAAACATTACCAATATACGAGGCCTCGCTCTGCGCACGGGGTTTGGTTTATTGGGACTGACCATGTGGTTTTTATCCATTATTTATTTAGACATCAGTCTTGCTACCGCGTTATCCCAAACTATGCCTATTTTTATTACCGGTTTGTCGGTATTAATTGCCGGGGAAAAGGTGGGTTTAAAGCGCTCTGCTTCAGTGTTTGTGGGTTTTTTGGGGGTTGTTGTACTTATCTTCCCACTGACACCCACGGTTAATTTATTGGGTGTGTTTTACGCTTTATTAGGGGCCTTTTTTTCTGCCCTTATGTTTGTTTATTTGCGCGTATTGGGACGCACTGATCCTGCCGTAACAACGGCCATTTGGTACAACTCAACGGGAGTGGTTTTAGCAGGCATTATCGCCTTTAGCTTTGATGACTTTGACGCGATACAACAGCTTTCATCCCTAACCCCTCTATATCTGCTCATTGCGCTGGGTGTTTGTGCCAGTTTTCAGCAGTTCTTTCTGGCCCAAAGCCATATGTACGCTCAAGCCTCTATGCTTGCGCCATTGCACTTTTTAGCCATACCTTTAGGCATTGGCATTGGCATCATGTTTTTTAATGAGAGCATTACTCTTAAATTCTTAATGGGTACAGCTATTATTATTGCTTCTACTTACTATATTGTGATGCGCGAGCAGGCTAAGTAAGCATCAACCATATCGGTTTGGAGACCAACTATGACACCCCAAAGCTTAGCCCATGTAAATGGTGAAATAGTGCCCATTAACGAGGCTAAAATATCCCTTTTAGATTGGGGTTTTTTGCATTCTGATGCCACCTATGACGTGGCCCATGTTTGGGATGGGCATTTTTTTCGCTTAGACGAGCATGTGCAGCGTTATTTTTCAGGCATGGAAAAATTACGCATGTCCATTGCTTATAACGAAGCCCAGCTCACAGCCTTGTTATTAAAGCTAGTGGGGCAAAGTGGCTTGCGCAATGCCTATGTAGAAATGATTACCACACGGGGCGTGCCAGAGTTGGGTTCACGTGACCCTCGCACTTGTAAAAACCAGTTTTTTGCTTTTGTAGTGCCCTTTGTTTGGATTAGCCAGCCTGATCAAGGTTTGCATCTGGCTATCAGCCAACAACAGCGTATTCCCAGTGCCTCGGTGGACCCCACCATCAAAAACTACCATTGGTTAGATTTAGTTATGGGGCAATTTGAAGCCTATGACCAAGGCGCTCAAACGGCGGCGGTAGTGGATGACAGGGGCAACATAAAAGAAGGTCCTGGGTTTAATATTTTTATCATTAAAGATCGCCAGTTGCGCACCACTGCAAAGGGGGTGCTTGAGGGCATTACGCGCAAAACGGCTATACAATTGGCCCAGCAATTAGGCCTACAAGTAGAACTGGGGGAAATCTCAGCGCAAGATTTGCGTCAAGCTGATGAAGCCTTTGCCACCAGCACTGCCGGTGGCATTATGGCCATTACTCAGGTGGATCATCAGGTGTTAGGTCGGGGGCACATAGGGCCTCTCACACAGCAATTACAAGACGCCTACTGGGCCATGCACTCGCAGCCCAAGTTCGCCCTTGAGGTGAATTATGAGTTGCCGTTGTAACGCCGCTTTGTTCAGACAAGCAGGCCAGTGAGCAGTTAAATAGCACTGCGCCAGCATTTGATTTAGCTGGTAGCTTTAATTGCGTGTGGCTCCTATAATGTGACTAACAATGTTGTTTAAAACGCTAGTTTTCTAGTTTGTGTTTCATTTAAACGAGTCCCTGCATGGCATATCAGGTTTTAGCCCGTAAATGGCGGCCCCAAAATTTCCACACTATGGTAGGTCAAGAGCATGTATTACGTGCCTTGGTGCATGCCTTAGATGAGCAACGCTTGCATCATGCGTATTTGTTTGCTGGCACCCGTGGGGTTGGTAAAACCACCATTGCGCGTATCTTGGCGCGCTGCCTTAACTGCGAAGAGGGCGTTAGCTCTACTCCCTGTGGTGTGTGTTCAAGTTGCGTTGAAATTACTGAGGGTCGTTTTGTTGACCTGATTGAAGTGGACGCGGCCTCACGAACTAAAGTAGAAGACACGAGAGAGTTGCTCGATAACGTGCAGTATGCGCCTACAAGAGGCCGCTTTAAGGTTTATCTGATTGACGAAGTGCACATGCTTTCTACCAGCAGTTTTAATGCCTTGCTTAAAACCTTGGAAGAGCCACCTCCTCATGTAAAGTTCTTGTTAGCCACCACCGACCCACAAAAACTGCCCATCACGGTGCTGTCGAGGTGTTTACAATTTAACCTTAAGAACATGCCTGCTGAGCAAGTTGCAGGCCATTTACGACATGTGCTTACAAGTGAAACCATTGCCTTTGCCGAAGCCTCTTTGTGGCAGTTGGGTCGCGCTGCTAAAGGCAGTATGCGTGACGCTTTGAGTTTGACAGATCAGGCCATTGCTTTTTGTGGTGGTGATTTAACGGAATCTGCGGTTAACCAAATGTTAGGTAGCATTGACCAAGGCAAAGTCGTTGAGATTGTCAGCCAGTTACAGCAAGGCAACGCCTCTGAATTGTTGAAACTTATTGGTGAACTGGGAGAGCAGGGGCAAGATTTCACTGGGGCCCTAGAAGACTTATTGAGTTTGTTGCATCAAATGGCCATTTGTCAGGTATTACCAGAGGCGCCTGTGTCTGTGCAGTTTGATAGAGCTAAGGTGAAAGAACTAGCCCAACAAACGAGCCCTGCAGACGTTCAGTTGTTTTACCAAATGGGTATTATGGCGCGCAAAGATTTAGAACTTGCACCCGATCTGCAAGCCGGTTTTGAAATGGCGTTGTTACGGATGCTAGCCTTCAGGCCACAGCAGCATGCAGGCCAGATGAAAATCACAGAACCTCAAACTCACGCCCAACCCAAGCCCAAGCCCAAGTGCCTGAGTCTATTACTGCAACAGAAGCTGTTGTAGAAAGTGCAGCAGAGCTTTTAGTTGAGCAAGTTGAGCAAGTTGATGAGTCTACAGCACAAGGCATGCCGGCTACTGAAATGGCGTCAGTGCCTGACGCACCAAATGAAGAACCTTCTATGCCAGAGGCAGCGCTGGTTCAAGAGATAGCGCCAGTTCAAGATTCACCACCTTGGGAAGAAGCACCCATGCAAGCACAGCAGCCGGTGTTTAATCATGCGCATGAAGAACAACAAGGTGAGCTAGAACCCCAACTAGAACCCCAGCTAGAACAAGCCGCAGCAGCTGAACCCGCCTCGACACCAGAACCTGAAAGTGAAAGTGAACCTGACAGTGAAAGTGAGGGTGAAAGTGAAACTGCAGTGGCAGGGGGTTTAATGCCTGCAAAATCGGGTCGTGATTGGACCTTGGCTGATTTAACGCAAGAAAACTGGGTTAAGGTGTTTAATGATCTTAATTTATCAGGCATGACTCATGGCATTGCAGCTAATATGGTGTTTGCCCAGCGACAAGGCACAAAGCTACAATTTACCTTGCAGCAAGGCCAAAGTAGTATGCTCAATGACACTCATCAAGACCGCATGCGTGAGGCCTTGGAAGCAATGTTTGGTTGTAATTTGGAACTCACTATTAATATTGGTGAAACCCAGGTAGAAACGCCTTTTGCCAACCGTCAAAGGCGTGAAACAGAACATCAACAGCAAGCCATCATGGCCTTAGAAAATGATGCTAATGTGGCCAGTTTAACCACGGCTTTTAATGGCCAACTAGATACCAATAGTGTGTTACCCGTTAACCCTATTGAAATTGAAACTTAAACTTATTATAGAGAAACTAATATGTTAAAAGGTGGCATGGGCAATATCATGAAACAAGCCCAAAAAATGCAGGAACAAATGCAACAAGCACAAGAAGACATGGCTAAAGCTGAATTTACTGGCGCGGCTGGAGCAGGCCTAGTGCAAGTGGTAATGACTGGACGCCATGATGTAAAACGAGTGCACTTAGATGATTCACTTTTGTCTGAAGACAAAGAAATGCTCGAAGATTTATTGGCGGCAGCCGTAAATGATGCGGTACGCAAAGTAGAGCAGGCTAGCCAGAATAATATGTCT
>JGI20160J14292_10000343_pt1 | contig 42506 bp, 41 predicted proteins | sample COG_10_FD_14292 | JGI IMG/M metagenome (IMG submission 14292) | reverse complement strand
GCTTATGCACAAAGTAACAATTGGTGAAATTATTCTAATTTAAATCTGTTTTATAAAATCCAAACAAAGAATCCAGTTTTGCATACGTTTGCAAAAAGGTCAGCGTCACGCAAGAGAAAATTTGGATAGGCGCTATTTAATTTTCGATAACAGATCAACACCTTGCATCATATAGAAATGTAACAGATCAATAAAAATCCAGTTTTCTGCCAGCACATCACCCTCACGCCGGTACAAATCCACTATGCGCATATCAGCCGGAATGGCACTTGGAGGTAAACCCAGAAAACTTTTTGATTTCATGGTGAGGCTCGGGTAACCAAAAAATCCACCAAAATTACCCTCACCTAATCGTGCTACGTGTTCCGTATGCCGTACATATTCCAAGCCTTCCTCAAAAGGTCCAGCATGCCCACGGCGATAACCCTCAAAAAAACCACTTGCCCCAATTCCACCTGGGCCAAACCAGGCCATATCAGGGCTCCAAAACCGCGCCATATGACTTTCAGGGCTAGCTATCTCATTAGTACGCAAATCCTTAACCATATCAGAAATCAGCGCTAACGTAATAAGCCCCTCAGGTTCAGGGGTAACTTGGTACAGTAGCCCATCGTGAGTACTCGGGCCAGGTGTCATAATAGACAGACCCGTAACATCGTTAATAGGCATTCGACCTGTCTGATCAGCTAAGTTTAAGATATCAACGTAGTTAGCGGTTTCTACAATTTTACCTTTCTCAACTTTGTGAAACTCGCAGTAGCGTAAAAATGCTAGTTTCTTAGATGGTGACATACCAATCCAGGAAGAATCCCACAGCCCCATGAAATGGCCCATCTCAACCACCCAAATTGACTGAAAATCATCAAGCTGATTACGGCCAGCAAAAAATATATCACGTCGACGCTTTAATGGTCCCATCGCNGTTTTCAGTGGATCCCAAAACCTTTCAGCAACAACGTCTACTCCATTAGCTTCATGGAATGGATGCATACCACGCCATAAATAATCTAATGAAACATAAGGTGAGAGTGCGTTGGCTACATCACCTGGGTTGGCAGCATCAACCGCAGAATTTGCATTTAATACTAATAATTTTGCAGCTTGAAAATCAATCATCAAGTCTAGCCTTACCAATTTGCATCATTAAATCGAGCTCATTAAATAACTGGGTTTCATTCTCAATTAAACCATTCTTGAGACGCCACTGGGTGAGCCCCCAAATTTGACATTTTTTTTCAGTGGGGGCTCGGTAAAGAAACTCCCCAGAATGAATGCCCTCTGCGCTCCAACGAGTAGAAATTAGATACCCATCAGTTTCATTTCCCATCCAATAAACTTCATCAACCTGCAAGACAAAGTTGGAAAACGTCTGATGAAAGCCTTCAATATAGCCCTTATAGGCCTTGGTTCCTTTAAATTTGCGTTCTGTTGTACCTTCAAACTCAACGTTGGGAGCGTATGCTTTGTACATTTTAGAGCCATCACCATTCCAAATATTGTCATGAATTTCGCGGCTAAATGCGTCAGGATCAAATCCATCCACGGGTTCTGCCTTGCTAAGAGCTTTGGTGGGAGAAACAGCACTACGTAAATCATCCCAAACCTGCTGCGAACGTGGCCATCCTGCCGGTGGATCAGCGACAAGACGGTCAACTTCTTCCCACAAATCAATACCGAGCTGCTGAAGCATTGCTGAGGTATTATACAAAACATGCTCTAGAAAAATGTCATTTTTCATTGCGACACAGTTAGCTATAACTGGCACGTTAATTACATGTCCAGTTGCATCACCATAACGACTTTTTGCAGTATTAGTCGCTATAATTCTGGTAAGATGCGACGTATGAAAAGCTACTTGGTCATCACCACTCCAAATTACTTCTTCAGCATTTAAAACAATATCAGGAAAAGCACTTGTTGTATGGTGGGTATCAGCAATAATTTTTTTATTACCAACTTGAAGCCCATAATCATCGTAAACGAGACTATCATCCGAGTAGCAATCAGAAATATAATCAACTTCCCGCTCATTTGTTTCCCAAATACGATACGTAATACGAACGATATAATCGATAATATTTCGATACTCTGAATCAAACCCCATCAAAGGCTGACTTATACCTAAATAGGGAGGGATGCGGTGAGCTTGATTTTTTGTATATTCTTTGAGAGATATCTCAAAATTATTAGGCATATGACCTCGAGATAGTGGACTGGCTGGATGGTAGGATTTCAATCGATCTGGAGTAAACTTACTCATGGCTTTTCTCCAATTTCTTTTAACAGGTCCACACCTTGCTGTTTAAGAAAATGCAAAATGTCGATAAATATCCAATTTTCAGCTAATTTATTATCGTCACGCCTATAAAAGTCGATCACCCTCATTTCTGCCAATTCATTATTGGGTTTTACACCCATAAATCCAGCTTTGTTACGCATAGTGAGACAGGGCCACCACATAACTGCACTGAAATGGCCCTCAGACACAGCCAACTCCCAATCATGAATTTCAGTGGTTTCGAGGTATTCTTCAAATGGCCCTGTATGACCACGACGATACCCAGGAAAACCTAAGCTTGCTCCTATGCCAGTTGGTCCAAACCAATTCATATCAATGTGCCAAAAACGCTCCATATGATCCGGCGGTGAAGTATAGCTAAGTGCTAACTCAGTTAACATATCTATGGTTAGTGTATGCGTTTTCGCAGTAATAAAACCTTCTGTTGCCCCAGCAATCAAACCGTCATGAGTTTTGGGGCCTGGCGACATCATTTGACCACCGCTTTGATTCTGCAAAAAAGGGTTAAGGCCCGCTTGTGTGATGACCGCAAAAATATCTAAGAATTCAACAGTTTCTACGATGGAATCATTCTCAACACGATAAAGTGTGGCGTATGGCAGATAAGTTGCTTTACCAGTAGCGGGGATCTTCAGCCAGTCATCAGTGAAATCACCAATCAGATTACCCATTTCAACAACCCAACATCCAGCAGATTCCAACAGACTATGATGTCCAGAGAAAAATATGTCTGGTCGACGCTGCAAAGTAGGCATCGCATACTTAAGGGGTGACCAAACCACATTTGCTAATGCTTCAGGACCTTTGAGATCATAAAAAGGACTCATGCCACGATAGCTGTGTTCTTTTATCATATATTTTTTACAGACCTGTAAGGTCTCATTGCCTAAAAGGGCGCGGTCCCGAGCTGCCGTATACTCGAGGATTAGCCGCTTGGCTGCTTGTATATCTTGGGTCATATTAGAACTTTCAATTTTTTTTAGAAATTAAATTTAGTTTTTAAAAAACTCAATTTTATGATTTAAAAAAATTTGTAATTAATTCAGAAGTCCATCTCCAACATGCCAAACAAGGTCAGAGCAGTTAATTCTTTTATCAAAATTGCTATTACTTTCGACCACTGAATGTATTATCGAATACCTAGAATCGATCATCCCTTTACCGCTCCAGCAGTTAGGCCACTGACAATTTGCCTCTGAAAAAACAAAACTAAAAAGAATAATGGCACCATAGCACTAACTACCGCGGATACCGCAAACATTACATTTCCTTGCTCGCGGACCTGAGTCAAAAAACTCGCTATCTTGGGAACCATTGTATGATTTTCCGAGCTCAAAAGCATAGAAGTTATTGCAAAATCATTATATGCAAGCAAAAATGAAAATAGCCCTGTTGTTATAACTCCTGGCCACATAACAGGTATAATAACATGCCTAAATGCTTGAAACCTAGTACAGCCGTCAACCATTGCACTCTCATCCATATCTTTTGGAATATTTAGAAAAAAAGAATGTAACATCCACAATGTGAATGGTTGATTTATAGCTACAAGTACGACAATTGTAGTTGATAATCTGCCCCATAAGTTCCACTCAAAAAATGGTAGTAAGTAGCCTGAGACCAACGTAATATGCGGCATTGCCCTAAATACAAGCGCAGCTATCAATAACCAAAATGCATAGCGATAGCCTGACCTTGCTAACGCGTAACCACCTAATGTTCCCATGGTTAAAGAAATAACAACCGTACAAACAACTACCACAAGTGTGTTTAAAACATTACGCCAAAACTCTTCTTGAACCCAAGCACCGTGATAACCATTACCGGTAAACGGTTCACCTGTTTCTGTAATAGTGTAGACGCCATAAACCGCATTACGCCAATCAGCTTTTGAGAAAAAATCACCCTGAACCTTGAAAGAACCCCAGACCGTCCAAATAAATGGTCCAAGGGCTATAAGAAGCCAGAGCACGATCATAGATGTTGAAAACCATGTTAGAAGGTTAGGCTTTCTCGTTACTAAGGTTGCCATACTAGGCACTCCTGCGGTTAAATTCGCGCCAAGTATGAAGTAAAACTGGCATTAAAAGAATACAAACACCAACGATTGTCATCATCGAGGTGGCGGCAGCGGATCCAAATAATTTATCTTGCCCAGACAAATCGCTGTATATGATCCAACTGAGTGAAGAAGCCTTCGCGCTTGCCGAAAAACCTACAATTGGTTCAAAAACGCGGAAATTGTCCATTAGTTGCATTAATGTAATGAAAACTACTAACGGCATCATATATGGTAATACAACGAATCTAACTTGTTGCCACCGTGATGCTCCATCAATTTTTGCAGCCTCAATCGTTTCAGACGGAACTGTTTGAAGCCCAGCATAGAAAACAACGAAAGCAAAAGGGGCAGAGTGCCAAATTCCGTATATAAACAACATGAGCCAAGTTAGTGGCAAAGAGGCCTTTAAACTTAAATCAGGATCATCAAAAATGAGCTGAAGGGACGCTCCAATAATGCCACTAGAATCCACCATCCAGAAAAGAATGAGAGAGCCAATCAGTGGTGTTACAATCATAGGTAAAAGTGATACAAATATTGTTGGCCCTTTAGTAATTTTCGGTAACCGATTTACACCAAGGGCAATTAATAACCCCAAAATTATTACAAAAGGCGTTACTACCGCTGTGTAAGCCAACGTGAAATAAAGTGCCTTATACAAGGGCAAATTGTACGTTCTTTTTAAAAAATCACCAACAGATTTAGAGTCAGTCCAAAGTACTCCTAGTTCCGCAAAGGCCAAGTGTCCGCGATTAGTATAAGTGCCGAAAGCGTTAAACCTTCCCAATGGTGCAGTTTCTTTTAATTTAGCGCCTGCTTCAACATCAACTTGAAGAACTGTTTCACATGTAAATGGTCCGCAGTTTTCTACTTCTCGCATCACCTGCTCATGGGAGACAAAAAAAGACTGAACAGCCACCGACAAAATTGGGAACGCTATAAACAAAATCATCGCCAAAAAAGATGGCCAAATAAATCTTATAAAAGTCCCATGAGGCATCAGTGTATCACTTTTGTATTTAAGTTATCGCAGCGCCATACTTGACGCTGCGATATGGTTTCTCTAGTTTAAGAAACCCTTTTCTTTTGCTTGAGTAGTATATGCTGCTTCAATGTCAGCAAGTGTTTGCGCAGCACTTTCGTTGCCCTGCAAAAAGTCTGGCAGTTCAGCAGCAAAGGCAGTGTGCAATAGTCCCATGTAAGGAAGCATTGGGTATGAATCCGCGCCTGCAGCAGCAACTTTAGAAACTCCTTCTGCTGCCCTACCCGGCTTGTAGCTATCCATCAACCAAACCGCCTTGTCATTATTAGCATTGACCATATCATCAGAAATACCATTTACCATTGCGATGAATGTTGCTTCAGCGTCTTCATCAGTAATGTTTTTAGCGATAGTAAATCCATCCCACCATAGTGAGGAAGCCGGAGTTGATCCACCAGCAACCGTCATTGCTCCTGCTGGAACTGTAGCTGCTGCGATTTCAGCAGATGCACCTTCGTCATCAATTAGACCACCTATTGAAGAACCCCACATTACTGCCATTGCCAGCTCGCCAGATTCCCAAAGTGGCGCTACAGCACCAGTGTTGTATGTAAGGAAGTCAGGATTGGAATAACCTACCAAAGACTTCAGCATATTCAAAGTTGCTACGCCGTGATCATTGTTAACTGAGGCTTCTGCTGTTCCCGCTTTAAAAAACTCACCNCCATGCCCGAGGTACATGTTAACAAANTCTTCCCCCAGGTTCCAATCAGATTTGGTAAGCATCGCAAACGGATATTCCATTATGCCGGCAGAGCGAATTGCTTCGGCAGTCTTCAGAACTTCTTCGTATGTTGTTGGCGTAGAGGCCCCAACTTTATCGAGTATGTCCTGTCGTACTACCAAATGCTGTGCGTTTGCCATAAACGCAACTGCCATTATTTTGCCATCAATTCGAATAAGCTGATTAGGTTGTAGATTTTTGCCGTGTTTGGCAACAAGATCATCTAAAGAGCGAATTAAACCATCATTTAGAAGTGGTACAATCGAACCATTTGCCACAACTTTAGCTGTGTACTCTGCTGGGTTTGCAGTCAAAGCAGCAACCTGGATTTCATTGTGTTTTGTTGAGAAGTTTTTGGAAAACGATGCATTGCCGGATATACAAGCTTCGGCAAAATCGACAACTGCATGTAGTGCGGGAAAATCGTTTGATAAAATACGGACGCTGCCCTTATCCACCGAACAAGCTCCGAAGGCGGTAGTTGCCGAAAACGCAACTGCCGCTGACGCAACCACTAGTTTGTTTAAAATCTTCATTAGTTTACTCCCTTTTGTGAAATATTTTTCTTACTTAATAAATAAATCAAATAAAATGCGATGCAAGTTTAAAATTGCAATCGTATGCAAAGATACTACTCGATTCGTTACCATTTTAAAAATCCTTTTCTAAATGCCTGTAATAAGTTTTTGACGCGCTATGAGATCAACACCAAGTTGGTCAAGAAAATGCAAGTGATCAATAAAGTTCCAATTCTCAGCAATTAAATTATCCTCGCGTCGATACAAATCCACCACACGCATTTCCACTTTTTTTTCAGATTTTGGTGCAAGACCGATATAACCGCCCAGTGAGGTTACATCAAAAGTTGGCCAACCAAAAAATCCACCAAAATTTCCTTCAGCAATTTCGCAACGATGACCAAAAAAGTCACCCCATTTTAAACCACTTTCGAATGGCTCACAATGTTGCTTTAAATAACTTTCTTGAGTGTAAGGAGCCCCGATCCCTCCGGGCCCCCACCAAATCATATCGTCTGTCCAATCTAACGAAAGGTTCGTATCGGTTGTATGAACATCGACGGAAAGCAATCTATTAATCATACGCTGAAAAAGCTTTAACGTTCTGGTGCCTTCAGCAGGTGGCTGTGTATTGAAAAGAAGCCCACCGTGATTTCGAGGCCCAGGGGTTACCATGGTAGCTGCTGTGGAAGGAGGCATTACTTCAGCACGGGCTTGATACATGAAATTCATAACATCCAAAAAAAGCGTAGAATCTATTATTTTCCCACCTTTAACTTTATTAAACTCCGCGTAACGTAACATGGTGGCATGACCGGTTGGGCGCACTCCAAGAAAGGGTTTGTCAAAACGGCCCAGAAGATGCCCCATTGATACAACCCAAAGCGTCTCACCATCGTCCAAGTCATTGAGACCAGCAAAAAAAATGTCTTGCCTCCGCTGTAGTGGCGAAAAAGACTGTCGTAACGGAAGCCAAAAGTTATCTGAGGCTTCTTCTACAGATGCGTCTGAGGGAAATGGATGCACAAAGTGAAACTGACAGTTGGGATGTGTATTTTTCACCAACCCAGAAGTCAGGTTTTGTAAATTAGATTCATCGACAGATTTGAAATGATCAAGGACAACCATTTTTGCTTCTGCCAATTGATTACTCAGGTCAACCATACTTTTGGACCATAATTAGATAAACAGTCTTGGATGAAATGTTATTACATTTTGAGTAATATAAGTAATAACTATCCATCAATGCGGGCGCCTGTAGTTGCNTCAAACAGGTGACAAAAATGCGAAGCAACTTGGAAAGAAACCATATCGTCTATTTTAGCTCGGTAAGTTTTTTCAGCTTTTACAGCAACTAAAGTACCACCCACCCGAATGGAAACCATAGTTGCATCACCCAAAAGCTCTTGAGTATATATGGGTGCTGTTATTTGACCGGCTTTTTTGGTGACTAAAGCATCTTCTGCACGAAATCCAAGAGTTACCGAGCAGTCAGGCAACGAGAACCCAGAAATTTCAGTGTGCTCCGCTCGAAAAACACCACTTTTGAGCTCACCTTGAATCAAATTCATAGCTGGATTGCCGATAAAACTTGCTACAAAAGCATTGGCAGGTTGATCGTAAATTTCGGTTGGTGATCCAACCTGTTGTACGACACCTTCCTTCATTACTACAACTCGATCTGCCAATGTCATAGCTTCAATCTGATCATGTGTAACGTAAATAGTTGTAACTGCGAGCTCATGGCTTAAGTTCTTTATCTGAGCCCTGGTCGAGACACGAAGTTTAGCGTCCAAATTTGAAAGTGGCTCATCCATCAGAAACACGTTGGGCTCGCGCACAATTGCACGGGCTAATGCGACCCTTTGGCGCTGGCCACCTGATAACTCTGCGGGTTTTCTATGAAGAAATTCATCTAGCTCAACCATGCCACTTGCGCGACGCACTTTTTCGTCGTGATACTTCGGATCAATTCCACGAACCTTTAAGGGAAAACGAATGTTTTCATAAACATTCATGTTAGGGTAGAGCGCATAACTTTGAAATACCATCGCCACATCACGATCTTTAGGCTCAGAATCATTAATACGAACACCATCAACTAGGATGTCACCTTCTGAGGCTTCTTCAAGACCCGCTATCATTCGCATTGTTGTAGTTTTACCACAACCAGAGGGGCCCAAAAGCACAAGAAACTCTTTATCAGCAATGGTTAAATTGAAATTGTCTACACCAACAAAAGACCCCCATCTCTTTGATAGATTCTGTAATTTAATTTCAGCCATTATAACCCTTAACCATAGTTCAGTCTCAAAATAAGAAACCAATGTTGCATACGCTTGCAAAAAGATTAGTTTCACGCAAGTACTTAATATCAATTTAGTGCGTCTTTGGGTATTATTTTCGACAAATGTTAGGAACAAAAATAAAATGTCAAACTTTCAGAACGAAAAAAGGATTGTAAGAAATTATTATGAAGCTTTAGACAATGCACCACTAGATGAGACTGAAAGCATTTTAACGAGTTTTACATCAAAGGACTATATATGGAGAGCCTATCATCCCTTCCACCTTCAAACTGATGCCAAAGCTGTAAGTGATATTTTTTGGAAACCATTCTTAACTTCATTTCAAAATATGCAACGGCGAATGGATGTTTTCTTTGCAGGCAAAAACTTTATTGATGATGGTGAAACAGTATGGGTATGCTCCATGGGGCACCTTATGGGTCTATTCGATAATCCTTGGTTGGGAATTCAGCCAACTAACAAAATCGCAATGCTTCGTTACGCTGAATTTCACAGAATTGAGAATGGTAAAATTGCAGAAACAGCGTTCTATTTCGACATCCCTCATTTAATGATCCAGGCCGGTTACAAACCGTTTAAAAACCCTACTGGGAAACATTTGGTCCAACCAGGCCCTGCGACACACGATGGTCTCTTATTTAATGATGCACCAAAAGAAGACGGTGAAAAAACTATGGGCGCAATGCATGCAATGATTAGCGACCTTGGCACCTGGCAACTTGGGCTACCATTAGAAGAAGAATTAGAGCGGACTTGGCATAATGATATGTTATGGTGGGGCCCTGCTGGTATTGGATCTTCTTACACTATTGAAAGATACGCCAAACAGCATTCTGGACCTTTTCGCGCCGCAATGAGCGATCGTTCGTCAACGGGACACATCGCCCGCATCGCAGAGGGCCATTACAGTGGGTTTTTTGGATGGCCTAATTTTACAGCAAAACCAACTGGTGGCTTTATGGGTTTACCTCCAAGTGATAGACCGTGTGAGTTTAGAGTAATTGACGTTTATCGACGTGAGGGTGAGAAGTTAAAAGAAAATTGGGTTTTTATTGATATTCTTCATTTTTTCAAACAACAAAGTATCGACATATTGAATAATTTAGAAAATTATAAAAAGTGAAAATATTAGACGCTCATCATCATTTGTGGAATTTATCAGCCGTAGAGTACCCCTGGCTCAATGCTAAGGGCAAAAAACGCTTCTTTGGTGATCCTACTCCAATCCAACGCGACTACTTAATAGACGAATTTAAGTACGAAGCCCAAAAGCAAGGAGTTGCTGGCTCAGTCCACATCCAAGTTGGTGCAAAAAATGCCCTCAAAGAGGCGCTTTGGGTGCATTCAGTCTCAGAAGAAAATCCAGACTGGCCAATGGCTCAAGTAGCATTTTGTGATTTAACAGCGCCAACCCTTGAATCTGATATTGAAAAATATTTAGAGATACCGACAGTTCGTGGGATAAGACAGATAATAGGACGCGCTCCAGGAGAGGATGACAAAACCGGAACCAACGAATTATTGCAATCAGAGGCCTTCCTGGCTGGACTTAAAATAATCAGTTCAAAAGGATTATCTTTCGACCTTCAACTTATTCCTGAACTAATCCCAGCCACGTGCGAAATTCTTCAAGATTTTCCTAACACAAAAGTTGCACTTTGCCATGCGGGATCACCACATGATCGTAGTAGTTTAGGGCTAAAAAGGTTTTCAAAAACACTAAAGAATATGGCTGAATTGAAAAATGTAACATGTAAACTTTCAGGTCTAGGAATGTTCGATCATAACTGGACATCAGATACTATCGCGCCCATCGTAGATATCTGCTTAAACCAGTTTGGAGAAAATCGCTGCATGTTTGGTTCTAACTTTCCAGTTGATAGTCTTTATTCCGATTATAGCATGTTGGTAAACTCTTATAAGAAAATAATCCCAGACGAATGTCATTTATCAATTTTTTACGATGTGGCGAAACGCTTCTATTTTGATTAGACTAAGAAATTAGCGGGTCACTTTAGCACTCAAAATTTTAAAATTTAATAATTATTAGCGCAACAAAAAACCTCGTATTCCACTATTATTTTGATTTATTTAACTACATGAATTATTTGTTATAAATTCAAAATAAGTATACATAAACAGTAAATATATACATCGGGGGTTAATAGCTGTTGCCACTTACAAAGCTACCAAAGATCGTGTCAGTAGAAAGTCGTTCTATAGGCCCAAATCAGCGGCCTTTGCTAATTGCAGAGGTTAGTGCCAATCATGACAAGGACCTGGATCACGCCTTGGCTCTGGTAGATGTGGCTGCAGATGCGGGCTGGGATTGCCTGAAGTTACAGACCTATAATGCTGACACCTTGACTATGCGTTCCAATCATCCATCGATGAAAATAGATCCCATCTGGGGTACAGATAATCTTTATAACCTTTACGAAAATGCTTGTATGCCGATGGAGTTTCACGCGCCTTTGTTTTCCAAAGCCCGAGACCGTGGGCTAATGCCATTCACCTCAATATATGACCCCAGAGACTTAGATTTTATTGAAAATTTAGGTTGCCCAATCTATAAAATTGCCAGTTTTGAGATGACATTTGACGATCTATTAAAATGTGTTGCACAGACTGGAAAGCCAATCATTTTATCAACAGGTATGGCTACATTAGCAGAAATAGCCCACGCGCTTGAGATACTAGATAAAAATGGCGCTGGGCCAACAATATTATTACATTGCTGCTCATCTTATCCTGCGTCGCTAGAAAGTATTAACTTGAATGCAATGCTTGCCATGGGCACACATTTTAATAATCTAGTAGGCTTTTCTGATCACACAATTGGAACAATCGCGCCACTGACAGCAATTGCAATGGGTGCTGTTGCTATTGAGAAGCACTATACCAGTGATCCAACCCGAGATGGCCCCGACCATCGCTTTTCAGCCACACCTGACATTATGAAAAAAATTGCAAATGGTGTGGATGACATCATGAAATTAAGGGGTAGCTCTAAAAAAGGATCAGGCCAAGAGGAGCTAGTTAACAAAGCCATCGGGAGGCGATCTGCGTTTGCATCAAAGGATTTACCAAAGGGTACCATTATTACTAGGGATGATTTGCGGTTCATTCGTCCAAATGCTGGAATTCCCGCAAATGATGTTTCAGGTGTTTTAGGTAAAACTTTGTGCCGCCCTATTCTAAAAGGGCATCCTATCACTTATTCAGATATTTCTGGAATCTAAAAATTCATGCTGCCAGATAGCGAAAAACAAATATGCGAAAAATATTGATATGATTAATATTGAATTTTCAAGAATAATACCCACTGAGGTTCAAATAGGTATTACATACGACCTTCTATTGCAGCGAAGGCATGGAATTAGTCACAGATTGGCCCCAGTTTTTGAAGATCACGTTAAGTTTGTTAATTCAAATCCGTATCGCGCATGGTACTTAGCAATGAACAACCAGAAAGCTGTAGGTACATTCTACCTCTCAAAAGAAAATACTATTGGCATAAATATAAGCGAGATTAATTATGAGCAGACTGTGGCAGCAATAATTAATTACGTGAAAAATAATTACTCACCCCTGCCTGAAATAAAATCTGTCAGAGCATCAATTTTTACAATTAACGTTCCACCGACAAATTTATCACTAATAAAAATACTAGAGAAACTAGACAAAGAAATTATTCAAATTTGTTATGCTCTTGAGTAGGCAAAATAAAATGTCATCAATAACTCACGGAAATTCTGGAAAGAATTGGCAGAATGCTTAGTGTTAGATTGGCCAATTTATCCGATAGTAAAGAAGTCTTTAATTGGCGCAATGACAAGACTACTCGGAAAATGTCCCACACAAACAACATTATAAACTGGGAAGAGCACAACCATTGGTTCGGTTCTAATCTAGAAAATAACAGCCAATGCTTATTGATATGTTGCATTGAAGAAACTCATGAAAAAGTTGCAGCAGTTCGGTTTAATCTACAAAATAATATTGCAATTATTTCAATAAACCTTTCCCCCTCAATGAGAGGCAAGGGTTTTGCTGTGCCCTGTTTAAACGAAGCTATTGATTGTTTTATATCTAAGTTCAGTTCCCTTTCAATTATTGAAGCAGAGATAAAGTCAGTAAATCTAGCGAGTATTAAGGCATTTAAGGCTGTAGGTTTTGTTCTTGATAGACAAGATAAAGACATCCAGTATTACAAATTAATTTTATAGTTCATTTATAATTTTAAAAGTAATGTTTGACGCAACAAGCTTACTACGAGGCTATCGTTAATTGGGTATAAGGTAACTAACCGCATGAAGCATAGCTCCAAACGCCATAGGCTGCCAATAACAACAGTTGTCATTTATTGGCTCTATCAAATTACTTTTCCGGTATTTATGATATCTGCTTTGTTTCTAGCGGTGTGGCGCAGTTTAAAAGAACCATCACATTTAAAACGATTAGCGGATCGCTTCGGCTTTGGACCTGTTGGACCAAAGGGGGCCATATGGGTTTACGCAGCGTCCTTGGGCGAAATGAATGCCGCGCGCCCACTAGTGCAAGTTTTTCTTGATAATGGGCACAACATATTACTCACTCACTTATCTCCTGCAGGACTTAAGGCTGGTCAAAGGTTTTTTGGAGATCACCCTCAAGTAACACATCGATATGTCCCTTTAGATTTTTTTTTAATGGTCAAAGTATTTTTACGCCGCGCCCAACCTGCTTGCGGCGTCGTTCTCGAAATAGAGATCTGGCCAGCTATGTTAATTGAGGCTGATAGATTTGGCGTTCCAATGTATTTAGCTAATGGCAATTTATTAGCTAGAGCCATGCCACGCTTAGATACCTGGAAACGCAGCAGTTTACATATGTACAGGTTATTTGATCATATATTTACTAGAGCCGAAGATTACGTAAACCGTTATGAAGCCACAGGTGTTTTGCGAAAAGATCTTACGATAACCGGTGAACTAAGGCTCGACAGGACATCCAATCCCTTATCTCTTGCAGAAGGGCGGGCTTGGAGAGAAGCGTTGGGCTGGCAAGGAATTCACTTTTATGATTTCCTCCTCCGTCAAGGCAGAAGAAGATGCCTTGATGCAATGCTGCATAGATCTGTTAAAGCGGCTCCGAACCGTTAGAATTATTTGGGTTCCTCGTAGCCCGCAAAGGTTTTCTGCAATCGGCCAAAAAGCAAAACAAGCCGGCCTTATTTCAACGAAACGAAGTAGCCAAAAAACGAGTATTCCCAGTAAAACTCAAATTTTCATTGGAGATAGTATGGGGGAAATGGATATCTATTTAGGCATGGCAGATATTGTTTTTGTAGGTGCAAGCTTCGATAATTCGGGTGGACATAACATCATAGAACCACTATCGGCCGGTTGCCCTGTGGTAATGGGTCCGTCTATCTACGGCATTGACTTCATCGCCAAAGATGCAGCCTCAGCAGGTATTTTTCATTCGTTTTCTACACCAGAAGAAATGACAAATTTTATAGTAGAAAATGCAAAATCACCGCAGAAATTAGAGAAAATGCAATCTGACAGCACGACTTTTTGGAAAGTAAATAAAGGAGCATCAGAGCTTTGTTATAAAGTTATAAAATCTCTTAATTAGGAAAATAACACTGTCTTTTTTATAATTTTTCCAGTTACTCCGTTATAAAAGTGGAAAAAGGCCCATGGCTGACTTAAAAAGCTTACTTGTTTGAATGGAAACCGTATGAAAAACAACCTCCGAAAAGGTCGAGAGCACCTACCTTATGCTGTGCCCTACGGAAAACAAAATATATCACAAGCTGATATTGATGCGGTAGTTTCTGTGCTAAATTCAGATTATTTAACACAGGGACCGAGTGTCCCAATTTTTGAAAAATCCATCATGGATTGTACAAACGCTAATCACGCAGTTGCTGCTCATTCAGCCACAGCAGCCCTGCACATAGCTTGCATCGCTTTAGAAGTTGGACCAGGGGATGTGGTTTGGACAGTTCCTACCACATTTGTGGCCACAGCTAACTGTGCGATCTATTGTGGCGCTGATATTGATTTCGTCGATATTGATCCAATTCGCTATACCATGTGCCCAAAAGAACTTCGAAAAAAACTGGAACGAACAGATAAACTTCCCAAAGTTATTATTCCCGTACATTTGTGCGGCCAATCTGCTGATATGAAAGAAATTCATCGCGTGGCAAACGAATATGGGATTCGAATAATTGAGGATGCTAGTCACGGCATTGGCGCTACCTACGCCAATTCCCCAATGGGTAATTGCCGTTACAGTGATATTGCCGTCTTTTCATTTCATCCAGTCAAAATCGTCACTACAGCTGAGGGTGGCGTGGCAACAACGAATTCAGAAAGACTGGCACAGTCCATGATGCTCGCACGCAGCCACGGGGTAACGCGGGATCCAAACCTCATGGAAAACAGTTCTGTTGGTGGGTGGCATTACGAACAAATCACTCTTGGATACAACTACCGAATGACGGACTTACAGGCGGCTTTGGGTAGCTCTCAGATGACCCGATTGACTCAGATAGTAGAACGCAGGGTGGAACTAGCAGCTAAATATGATGAAATGTTGCAAGAAATCCCAGTCAAAACTCCAATTCAGTCTATAGATACAATTTCAAGTTGGCACCTTTACGTAATTCGTGTTGATGCAGCCCGCCACAGGTCAGTTTTTGATTTTTTGCAGTCCCAGGATATTGGAGTTAACCTCCACTACATGCCGGTACACCTTCAACCGTTCTACCGACGCAAAGGCTTTTCACCAGGACAATTTCCTAACGCCGAAGCCTACGCTAAGGAAGCTATCTCAATACCTCTTTATTTTGGTTTAACCAATGAAAGTCAGAAATTTGTGGTAAAAAGTTTGAAAACTGCACTTTCCTAAATTAAGGATTTCGTATGACAAGAATTGCTCTTTTAGGCGCCGGAAGAATTGGACAAGTGCACGCCCGTGCTGTTTCATCTGTGCCAACGGCAAAGTTAGTTGCAGTGGCAGATCCTGTCAGTAAAAATGCCAAAGTAGTTCAGGAACAATATGACTGTGACATTCGAACCATTGATCAAATTTTATTGTCTGATGACGTTGATGGGGTAGTTATCTGTACCCCAACTGACACCCATGCTGATCTAATCGAAAAGTTTGCTAAAGCGGGCAAGGCAATTTTCTGCGAAAAACCCGTGGATTTGGATATTTCCAGGGTCCAGGCTTGCCTCACCGTCGTTCAGGACGAAAATGCAACTTTGATGGTTGGGTTTAACCGGCGATACGATCCTGATTTTCAAGCTTTGAAAGCCTCAATTGACGCTGGCCAAATTGGTGAAGTTGAGATGGTAACAATAATCAGTAGGGACCCAGCCGCACCCCCCGATGATTACATAAAGCGCTCTGGTGGCATATTTCGCGATATGATGATCCATGACTTTGATGTAGCGCGCTGGATGTTGGGCGAAGAGGTTAACAGCGTCTGGGCAGTAGCTTCGGTATTAACTGACCCTAAATTTAGTAAATATAATGATTTTGACAGTGCAAATTCAATTTTAACAACAACCAGCGGCAAGCAATGTACGATTACAAATTCTCGCCGCGCATCATTTGGCTATGATCAGAGAATTGAAGTGCATGGTTCACTGGGGTGTGTGTCGGCAGAGAATCATCACCTGTCACGTATCACAGTAGCAAACGCGCAGGGTTACACGAAGCCGCCTCTTCTTGATTTTTTCATGAACCGTTATATTGCGGCTTATGCGGCAGAAATTGAACATTTTGTAAATTGTGTCTCGAATGGTTCCCAACCTAGGACAGGCGGGCATGATGGACTGATGTCCTTAGCTTTAGCCGAAGCAGCTTTGGAGTCAGTACGGACGGGCAGTGCCGTAAATCCCAAGGACTTGCTCTCAAATGCCAATTAAAATTATGGCGACACCCCACATAAGGCCAAGCAAGATAATTATAAATACACAATAACTTTAGGAAAAATAAAATGGAATTACTGACGTCTGCCGCTTCACCATTTGCACGCAAAGTAAGAGTTTTACTACGTGAAACAGGCCAAATAAAAACAGTTAAAGAAGTACACGTCACAACCTCCCCCTATAAATCTGATCCAAAAGTACTGGCCGCCAACCCGACAGGAAGAATTCCAGCCCTTACAAGACCAGAGGCCACAACCCTATACGACAGTCGGGTAATCACACGGTTTTTAGATAGCCATATCAATGCAGGCCTCTATCCCGAAAAAAGTCTTTGGGACGTCCTCACAATAGAAGCAACAGCCGATGCTATAATGGATAGTGCTGTAAGTATTTCATATGAAACCAGGACTCGGCCTGAAGGCTTAATAAGCTCTGATTGGGTAGACGCTCAATGGCTTAAAGTTGTAAATGGATGTAAAGCGTTGCAGGGCAATTGGCTTGTTAATTTAAATGGTCCATTAAATATGGGGCAAATTAGTGTAGCATGTGCACTAGCCTATCTTGATCTCCGACACAGCGCTCGCAACTGGCGGGAGGGGAATGATGCATTAGCTGAGTGGTTTTCCAGCTTTGAGGGTCGCCGTAGTATGGTTGATACTCATGTAGATGGTTAGTTTTTTAAATACAGTTTTACCACTATGTATTCATCAATCGATAGCACTTTGGCACTCAATTAATCCTCCATAATAAATAAGATATTTAGCTTTCAAAAACAGATGCTTTTGTAAAATTTAATAAATGTTAGCGGGGTTTGACGGTATTACATAAATGTCATTCAAATGCGGCAAATTCACACCCCAGAGACTGCGCCGCAATGTCCGCTGGACGCCACTCAATCACTGAGCTAGGAACTGCTATAACACCAGTAACTATTCGATTTTAGACTTTAGAATTAAATTGGAGGAACCTCGTGGCACGTACAGATGAACACGACGGCAACCGTAGAGATTTTATTTATTATGCTACTGCAGGTGCAGGCGCAGTTGCAGCAGGCGCAGCAGTTTGGCCACTGGTCAACCAAATGAACCCCTCAGCGGATGTTCGCGCTCTAGCTTCAATTCGTGTAGATGTTGCTGATGTTGAACCTGGTACTCAAATCACAGTTCTTTGGCAGGGAAAGCCAGTCTTCATCCGTCGCCGTACCGAAACGGAGATAGAGAGCGCGCGCGCTGTCAAAATAGATGAGTTAATTGATGGAAATGACCGTAACGACAACAAGCCAGATATGCCCGCTACAGACGAGAATCGTTCACTGGACGAAGGTGGAGAATGGTTGGTCATGCTCGGCGTTTGTACCCATTTGGGTTGTGTGCCCTTAGGCGATGGAGCCGGTGATTTTGGAGGTTGGTTTTGTCCATGCCATGGATCACATTATGATACTGCAGGCCGCATAAGAAAGGGCCCAGCACCCCAAAATCTATTGGTGCCGTTCGCGCAATTCGATGGAGAAACTCAACTTGTTATTGGTAAGGAGACTGGATAATGGGCGGGATACCTCACGATCATTACGAACCCAAATCAAAGCTAGAAAAAGCAATTGACTCTAGGCTGCCTATAGTTGGTTTACTGTACGATACAATCATGGTTCCAACTCCAAAAAATCTAAATTGGATGTGGATTTGGGGCATAGTACTAACGTTCTGTCTAGCACTTCAGATTATTACTGGCATAGTTTTAGTAATGCACTACACGCCACATGTTGATATGGCGTTTGCGTCGATTGAACATATTATGCGCGATGTAAATGGCGGTCATATGATCCGCTATTTTCATATGAATGGGGCATCATTATTTTTTATGGCCGTTTATACGCACATGTTCCGTGGACTTTACTACGGTAGCTACAAAGCACCAAGAGAAATCACTTGGATCATTGGTATGCTAATATACCTTTTAATGATGGCGACTGGGTTTTTAGGCTACGTATTACCCTGGGGCCAAATGTCTTTTCATGGCACAGCAGTGATTACTGGCCTTTTTGGAGCAATCCCATTTGTCGGTGAGACACTTCAGTCATGGCTTTTGGGTGCGACGGCGGTTGGTCAACCAGCCCTAAACCGTTTTTTCAGCCTCCACTACTTATTTCCATTTCTGATCGCAGGATTGGTCATTGTCCACATATGGGCGTTCCATACTACAGGAAATAACAATCCTACTGGCGTGGAGGTGCGCCGAGGATCTAAGGCAGAGGCAGAAAAAGATACCTTGCCATTCTGGCCATACTTTGTGGTCAAAGACCTCTTTGCCCTAGCTCTAATATTGACTATTTTCATGGCCATAGTAGGGTTTATGCCAAATTATTTGGGGCATCCAGACAACTATATTGAGGCAAACCCATTAGCGACTCCAGCACACATCGTTCCCGAATGGTACTACTTGCCGTTTTACGCAATTTTAAGGGCGTTCACATCTGAGGTTTGGGTTGTTCAATTTGCAAGTTTTATTACCGGTGGAATTGTAGATGCCAAGTTCTTTGGTGTTTTGGCAATGTTTGGGGCAATCGCGGTAATGGCTCTTGCACCTTGGCTTGATACCTCATCAGTTCGTTCTGGTCGCTATCGTCCAATGTTCAAATGGTGGTTTGGAATTTTGGTGGCAGACTTCATATTTCTAATGTGGTTGGGTGCTCGACCAGCAGAAGAGCCCTACGCTTCATTAGCTCTAATCGGTGCAACTTACTGGTTTGCCTATTTCCTAGTCATACTGCCTCTATTGGGTGTTATCGAAAAACCATCAACACCGCCTGCGACAATCGAGGATGACTTCAACACCCACTATGTCAAATCAGATGCGGCAAATATTGCCGCCCCAGCAGAGTGAGAAGGGGTCTAATTGTGCTCAAGAAATTTACTTTAGGCATCACATTAGCATTAGTCCTTGGTGGGAGTGGAGTCCAAGCAGCCGGCAGCGAAGGCCATGTAGATGATCACGACTTCTCGTTTGAAGGTCCTTTTGGCTCTTACGACCAGGAACAATTACGTCGTGGGCTTAAAGTATACACTGAAGTTTTGTTCCTCCTGCCACGGTATGAAGTTTGTGCCCATTCGAACCCTTGGCGATGAGGGCGGTCCCCAGCTGAGCAAAGCTGAGGTGCGGGCTTATGCTACACAATTTGTTCAGGTGTGGGATCAATCACTAAACGACGGGGAAGGAGATTATCGCGACGCACTTCCAGCAGATCATTTTCCAAAAGGTGGAAATTCGAATGCTCCAGACTTGTCACTTATGGCTAAAGCACGCGCAGGGTTCCACGGTCCAGTGAGCACAGGGATCAACCAGTTACTAAAAGGAATGGGTGGTCCAGAATATATTTTGTCATTATTAACTGGCTACACTGGCAAAGAAAAAACTGCCTCTGGCACCACTTTATACGAGAATACAGCCTACCCGGGTGGTTGGATTTCAATGGCACCACCACTAGAAGATGAGATTGTGGAATTTGAAGATGGGCACAAAAATGATCTGAAACATCTTTCAGAGGATATATCCGCGTTTCTAATGTGGACTGCAGAACCAAAACTAAACGATAGAAAGCGCGCTGGTACAGTTGGTGTTTTAATTTTGGGGCTTTTGACTATCCTTTTGTTTCTAGCAAACAAAGCACTCTGGAAACCAATTAAAAATCGAGAAATATAAGCGTTAAAATTATGTTTAAATCGCCCGCCTCCAACAAAAACAGGCTAGACTCACTACGCACGATCCCCAATATACTCCTTTAAGGCTGGAGGTGGGTTGGAAAACAAGCTTTGAATTTCCTGAGGTTCATGGGCCAGTCCTTCTGCTACTAAAATAGCCTGATCACCAAACCTAATTGCATCATTAGTATCGTGAGTAACCATAAGTGCTGAAGCTTCTGTTAAATCTAGTATTTGGCTTAAAAGTTCTAGCATTTCGTCTTTCAATGCCGGACCAAGTGCTGAAAATGGCTCGTCCAACAAAATCAAAGGCCGTTTACGTAATAGAATTCTAGCCAAACCAACTCTGCCTCGCTGGCCACCTGAAAGGTCTCGGGGAAAATCAGCGGCTTTCTCACTCAAACCCACCTGATCAAGCGCATTTTTAGCAAGTAAAATCTGCTCTTCCGAGAGGCGCATATTTGGGTTTATGCCCACAGCTATATTGTCGGCAACACAAAGATGCGGGAATAAATTATGGTCTTGAAAAAGAATACTCAATGGCCGCTCTCCAGGATGGTCAGACATAGGCTCACCTTCCCAAAGCACTTGGCCTGTAGTTGGCTTCAAAAAACCAGAGATACCATGAAGTAGTGTTGATTTACCTCCTCCAGACGGACCAATAATCGCGATGCGAGCTCCTTTAGAAACTTCAAAATTAGCCGTTAATGCAAATTTTCCCTGTCTGAAACAAGTTTGTTTAAGATTCAGTATGTCCTCGTCCCCCGCGATCAAAAATCCAAAAAAGAAAGAGGCTCTGAGCCACAAGAACGACTGACACCGCTGCAGCCTGATCCATTTGGTATGATCCCATTAATCGATAAAGTATAAGAGGCAGGGTTTGCAAATCAGGACTTGCAAACAACGCAATAACTCCAAAGTCACCCATTGAGAGCGCAGCCACTAAGCCCGCTGAGAAACCAACCGGGCGGCGCAATCTTGGAAAAACAATACGCATCAACCAAATGCCTCGTCCCATGTTTAAGCTCAACCGCAAATGTAGATATTCATTATAAATATCACGCACCGCTGGGATTAAAACGCGTAAGGCAAACGGCATAGCCATCATTGCATTTACAAAGGCTGTCACTGGTATAGCTAGACTTGCAGGATTGACGAATGGGAAAATCATTAGAAATAGGCCCGTGCCCACAACTAATGGGCTGGTAGAGAGCCCTAGAACACTGATTCCTTCTACTATTTTTTGAGTATTAAGCCTGCTGTAAGCAATAGATAACGATAAACCTAAAGCTAAAAAAATACAAACTCCCGTTGAAATCAATGCTATTAATAGAGAAGTTATACTTGCTGAAAAAACCTGTCCTGGCAGGCTTAAAATGCCTCCCAAGCCACGAAAAAGAATTGCGGAAAGCGGTAATATAAGAAATCCTGCGGCGCCAGAAATCCAGATTATATCCAATCTACGATGCTTTCTAGCCCCAAATTGATGTGCCAACCGATCAAGTCCAATATCCCCGACCTTGGGCAATGGTACTAGAAACGCTAGAAGTGCCACTATTCCACAAAGTCCAAACTGTATCGTAGCCAAGCTGGCAGCTTTTCCTAAATTAAACTCAAATCGAAACGCTTGGTATATCGCGAGCTCAATTGTTGTACCTTTGGGCCCTCCACCTACGGCCAACGCTACTGTAAAACTAGTTAGGCATAAAAGAAAAATTAAAACGAACGCACCCGGTAGCACACCCCTTAGCATTGGCCATTCAATTAGAAGAAATCTAGACCATGAGTTAGCACCAAGGCTATCAGTTAAACGGAACCTCTCCGCAGGCACTCCACTCCAACCCTGCAGGATAAACCGCGTAGCCAAGGGTAAATTAAAAAATACATGTGCTAAAATAACCCCAGAAGCACCGTAAATAGAAAGCCTTCCAAGCCAAAAAACAAAAGTAACTCACTGATCCAACCAGAACGACCAAAAACTGATAGCAAGCCTAAAACACCAACAAGTACTGGAAGAATAAAAGGGGCGCCTAGAAGCGTAATTAAAGCTCTACGTCCAAAAAAACTCTGCCTTGAGAGCGCTCGCGCAACCGGAATGGCGACAGAGACACTCAAAAATGCCGAGACAAGTGCTTGCCAAAGTGTAAACCGAATAGCAGACAGATCTGTTGGCAACAAAGGGCCAAATCCATGACCTCTCAAGGCAACCACAGCAGCCGTTCCAAAAGAAAAAGTCAGTAGAGCAGTAATTACTGCTCCACCAAATATTAATCGTAAACTTATTGCGATAACGCTGCCTGCCACTCTAATAGCGCGTCCTCACGCAAAAGTGCGGCATCAGAAGGACTAAATATTAGAGATTTCTTNGNAGAAAGNGCTTTTGGAAAACCGTCTGGAAGTCCCCCTGTCGGGGTAACTGCCGGGAACATCCAATTAGTAGTTGGGATTATGTCCTGAAAGACATCAGATACCATAAACTTTAAAAACTGATCGGCTAATATTGGCTGATCAGTTGAACGTAATTTTCCAGCAACTTCGACCTGCATGTAGTGACCCTCATCAAAAGCAGCAAATGTTTTTGAATTATCCTGCTCTGCAATAATATGGTAAGCAGGAGAAGTCGTGTAAGATAAAACCATATCAGCTTCACCTTCTAGAAACATGCCATAGGCTTCAGACCACCCAGCAGTTACGGTTACTATATTATCGTTTAAATCATTCCATATTTTTTTAGCATCAGCTCCATAAGCAGCTTTCACCCACATCAACAAACCTAAGCCAGGCGTTGATGAACGCGGATCTTGGATCACTATTTTTAAATCACTATCAGCAAGTTCCCTAAAATTTGATACTGTTTCTAAACCAACATTTTGTACGAAAGCAAAGTACCCCCAGTCGAAAGGAGTAAAGAATTTATTATTCCACCCATTAGGAACAGCATAATCTGCCACAATCGAAACTGGTTCAAAAAGGTCAGTTTTCATGGCATCAGCCATTAAGTTCGTATCGAGTCCAAGTATAATATCAGCCTCAGATCTGGTGCCCTCTAGCTTCACTCGCGACAATAGTTCGGCGCCGTCACCAGCACCAATCATCTGAAGGTCACAGGAACACTGGGCTTCAAAAGCAGCTTCGACAGCGGGACCAGGGCCCCAATCTGAAATAAAGCTGTCATAAGTATAGACTGTCAGTACAGGGGTGTCAGCAACTGCCGCACTTGTCAAAAACAGTCCAGCGAATAGGGAAAGGCTTCTCATATAAATCTCCATTTCGCCGAACGGGGTCAGAGATTGGAGAGTCCAAACCTTCCCTCCGCCGGTTCTAGCCGGTTCAGGTTCTACGGGTTCACTAATGCATCTCAGCCAAACTTGGCTCCCCGAGGTTCTTTATCGCTATGCCCTTCTTAGGCGGAATGCAATCCCTGAGATTTTAGATTTAATTTTTAAAAAAATTAGATTCCAGAATTATGTTGCGTTTCTTTTTACACAATTCAACAGTATCTTTGATTATCATAGTCTAGCTCTTGCTCCGATGCACCGGCAGAGATATTCTTAATTACAAAGGAGCTGTTTAGATGAGCTTGAATACTTTTGGACGTTTGTTTCGGGTTACCACTTGGGGTGAGAGCCATGGAGTCGCGATAGGTGCCACAATTGATGGGTGTCCTCCAGGTATTGAAATAACTGCGGGAATGCTCCAACGTTGGTTGGACAAACGCAAACCAGGGCAGAATAAATACACTACCCAACGGCGAGAATTAGATGAAGTAGAAATTTTATCTGGTGTTTTTGACGGCAAAACTACAGGCACCCCAATCCAGCTTATGATCAAAAATACTGACCAACGTTCAAAAGATTATACTGATATCATTGAAAAATTTCGTCCTGGTCATGCAGACATTACATATTGGCAAAAGTATGGGATCCGTGATTATCGTGGAGGGGGCCGAAGCTCAGCTCGCGAAACTGCCGCAAGAGTTGCGGCTGGTGGTTTGGCAAGAGAAGTTATTCAGGCCTTAGCGCCATCAGTTCAAATTACTGGGTTTATGTGTCAAATGGGTCCTAATAAAATTAATCGCAAAAATATGAATTTTGATGAAATTAGTAACAACCCATTTTGGACACCTGATGCTAATGCAGCAAAAGATTGGGCAAAATATTTAGATAATTTGAGAAAATCAGGTAGCTCAGTTGGCGCAGTAATCGAAATAATTGCCCAGGGTGTGCCAGCCGGAATTGGAGCACCAATCTACGGCAAGCTTGATACAGATCTAGCGGCGGCAATGATGAGTATTAATGCAGTTAAGGGCGTTGAAATTGGTGATGGGATGGCTGTAGCTGAGCTAACCGGCGAGGCTAATGCTGACGAGATCTCAATGGGTACAAATGGGCCTGAATATAGCTCTAATCATGCAGGTGGGATCTTGGGCGGTATTAGTACAGGTCAAGATTTAGTTGTAAGATTTGCAGTAAAGCCAACCTCATCCATCCTTACCAAACGTAAGACGGTAACAAAGGCGGGCAAAGATTCCGAAATTGTTACCAAAGGGCGACATGATCCTTGTGTTGGGATTAGGGCAGTCCCAGTTGGTGAAGCTATGATGGCATGTGTAATACTTGACCATTTGTTATTGCATCGAGGTCAAGTGGGCGAAAATCAGGGTAAAATTGGCTGACAAATTATCTATTATGGGCGTGGAATTACCACAAACTTAATATCTAACGATCCAGCAGTCTCAAACTTTAATGTGACAGCTATTTCGTCATCCACGTTCCAGTCATCAGTTAGACCCATAAACATTACGTGGTGAGCACCAGGTTTAAATTCAAATACCTCACCAGCTGGAACTTTCACTTTCATACGGTGTTTCATACTCATAACACCGTTTTCCATTATTGATTCATGAACCATAACTCGAGGGTAATCTCCAACAATCTTAATAAGGGTATCTTCGGCACCTTGGTTTTGTACAACAAAATATCCCACACCACTCCTCCCATTGGTTGGATATGCAAACGCATCCTTTATTGTGAGGTTCCCCAGAATATAACTTTCGGCTGAAACCGAACTACAAGCCATCAAAAAGGCAACTAAAATATATTTCATTTAAATTTTTCCAAAAGTTTCATGGCTATTTCTATATTTAACTATTGGCGAGATAAATCCAAGGGTTTAGAATATCAAAGGTGCGTGTTATCGGAATTACATGGCTAAACTTCCAACTAAAGCAGACATTCTTAAATGGGTCCGCACTCACCCAGAAAAATCGTCTAAACGAGACATCTCCAAAGCTTTTGGTATAAAAGGCGCAGCACGCATTGAACTCAAAAAAATATTGAATGAATTAAAAGCTGAAGGCCATATTACAAAAGTTAGGCGGGAATTTAATGATCCTAACAAATTGCCCCCAGTTTCAGTTCTACAAATGCTGGGACCTGACGACCAAGGTGAAATGTTTGCTGTACCTTTGGATTGGGAAGGCTCTGGAGTATTGCCAAAAGTGTTGATGCCAGTCCAAGCTGGAAAACCTGCATTAGGCCAAGGTGATCGTATTTTAGCTCGGTTAACCATTGAGAGTGGTGGAGAGGGTCATCAATATACAGGTCAGCTGATACGTCGCATTGTCGCAAACCCCAAAAGGATCCTCGGTATTTTTCGTACCAGTTCCGAAGGTGGCCGAATTCTACCGATTAACAAAGGTGAATCAAAAGAGTGGCTAGTCAGTCAAGACGCACTTAATGGAGCCAAAGACGGCGAGTTAGTAGAGCTAGAACCGTCGGGTCCAAAAGAGCGGTTAGGACTTTCTCGCGGACGTATTATAACAAGGCTAGGTGACCCATCAGCACCAAAATCTGTGTCTTTAATAGCTATTCATCAACATAATATTCCAGATGAATTTCCAGATTTGGTTCTGGCACAGGCGGAAGAAGCCAAACCTGCTAGTAACAAAAACCGTGATGATTTAACCTCACTCCCACTGATCACCATTGATCCTGCTGATGCGCGAGATCACGATGATGCCTGTTGTGCAGTAATTGATACTGATCCCAAAAACCCAAATGGTTTTTTGCTTTGGGTCGCAATTGCCGATGTTGCGCATTACGTTGCTTCCGGTTCAGCCCTAGATGCTGAGGCCAGGAATCGAGGAAATTCAACCTATTTCCCAGATAGAGTTGTCCCTATGCTGCCAGATCGCTTGTCCGGTGATTTGTGTTCCTTGCACGAGGGTGTCACCCGACCCTGTATTGCTGTTGAAATGAAACTGTCGGCAAAAGGTGAAAAAATATCACATAGGTTTGTGCGTGGAATAATGCGATCTCTCGCGTCTTTGTCGTATGAGGAGGCACAGGCTGCTATAGATGGTAACCCTTCAGAGCGTGCTGCACCGTTGGTTGAAACAGTTTTGAAACCATTGTCTGCTGCATATGAAGCCCTCAAAATAGCACGAGAAGCCCGACAACCTCTAGACTTAGACTTACCAGAGCGGAAAATTATATTATCAGATACAGGCAAAGTTACCTCAATCAATTTCCGTGACCGCCTCGATGCGCATCGGTTAATTGAGGAGTGCATGGTACTAGCAAATGTGGCTGCTGCAGAAACTTTGATTGCCAATAAACAACCACTTTTGTTTCGCGTACATGAAGAGCCAAGCCCTGAGAAGCTAAATTCTCTACGTGACACTGCTAAATCCGTTGGATTACTTCTGGCCAAAGGGCAAGTTTTAAAAACTAGACACCTTAATCAGCTGTTACAAGCGGCAACAGGGAGAGATGAAGCTGAATTAATTAATCTTTCAACATTACGATCCATGACACAGGCATATTATAGCCCTCAGAATATGTCACACTTTGGATTAGCCCTAAAAAATTACGCACATTTTACGTCTCCAATCCGACGATATGCAGACCTTTTAATACATAGAGCCTTAGTTTCGGCGCATAATTGGAACACAGACGGGCTATCACTACAAGATTTGGAAATGCTGGACGAAACCGCAAAACAAATCAGCGATACCGAGCGACGCTCAATGGTTGCTGAACGAGATACCACAGATCGTTATTTAGCAAGCTTCATGGCGGAACGGATTGGAAATGAATTTTCGGGACGCATATCAGGTGTCGCAAGGTTTGGTGTCTTTGTTAAGTTGGATGAAACAGGTGCTGATGGGTTGGTACCAATTCACTCTTTAGGGCGCGAATATTTTGAACATGACCCTGAAAACCAGACATTAAGGGGCACAGAAACTGGCACTATAATCAGTTTGGGACTTCAAGCGCTGGTACGTCTCTCTGAAGCAAAACCAGTTACAGGAGGTATTCTGTTAGAATTGCTAGAGTTAGAAAGTTCCAAGTTGCAAATAAGTCAAGGAAAACGCAGAAATAGGTATTCAAGTTATAAAAAGGGTTCCCAAAAGGGAAAGTCCAGAAAGGTTACCCGAAAACGGAAATGACTTTTGAAGACTGGAAAACTGATTTTTTAAGACGTGCCTTAGACGGCGGAATTTCACCTGAAATTTTAGACCAAGTTTCTCCATTCCTAAAACCTAATTTAAACTCATCTCAAGCAGATATAGCACAGACCGAAACCCAGAAAACGCTCCAACAATACGTTGAAATGACAGCGAACGAAATTCGGATTATACAGGGTCAAGCCGCCTTATCAAAACATGCGAAAACTTTCGATGATATTGAATTTAAGTATCAGGTAGATCGTCATATTGTTGCAGCTATTTGGGGAATGGAAACAAACTATGGCAGCATCCGTGGAGACGTGCCTGTCCTTTCTGCATTAGCAACATTAGCGTCCCAAGGTCGGCGTCGCTCAATGTTTGAGGCGCAGCTTTTATCCACCTTTGAAATTATCAATCAAGGCATTAAACTACCCAACCAAATTCTGGGAAGTTGGGCTGGGGCCATGGGGCATACTCAGTTTATGCCAAAGTCTTATATCGATTTTGCTATATCAGCTAATAGTGGTAAATCAGATATTTGGTCTGACGACCCAGCAGATGCTTTAACATCAACAGCTAATTTTTTAATTTGCCATGGCTGGATTCCTGACACTCCATGGGGCGAGGTAGCATATTTTTCCAAAAATGAAGATTTACCTTCTTTGCTAAAATATCCACCACAATGGATAAAAGATTGGAAGAACCTTGGACTCCTATCCGAAAAGTCGAGCATACCGAATTACGTCGCCCAATTGGTCTTACCAGGTGGGGTTTCCTCATTAGGATTTCTAGTTTCAGAAAACTTTAACGCTTTACTGCGCTACAATAATNCACCAGCTTACGCCATTGCAGTGGGGAATTTGGCAGATCGCTTACAAGGAGCACCTCCATTACAGTTCCCACCTGGTGGCGATCTTCGTGGATTAAACCAATCAGAGATTCAATATCTACAGAATCAACTAACAAAATTGGGGTATGACACAATTGGTGCAGATGGATTTATTGGCCCTAATACTAAAATGGCCATTGAAGCTTTTCAGATTGCAAACAATCTGCCTGTGGATGGATTTGCAGGCCTTTCATTATTAAAAAAAATAAAATTACAGTAAAAAAATTAGCACATTTCAGGGGTCAAGAGATGCCGGATGAGCGCTACGGGGTGGGACCTCAAAGTCAGTTGCATAGATACATAATCTTCCACTACCTCCTCACCTTCTGTCATCTGATGCAAATACACCTTTTCTTCTAAAATACCTTCCCCCTCCAGATTTTGTGAGAACAGTGGCAAGGGTTGATCAGCAGTAATTGCCTTAGCAGCCCAAAGGGCCTCACGTCGAGCCAAATTCAAGCTATGAAAGGCATCAGCTTCAGCCAAAATTTGTATGGACTTTGAACTCAAGCCCGCCTTTCTCCAAACAGATTCAACACTAATATAGCCATTTCCCCGAGCAGTCGTTAACCAAGAAATTTCATCTTCTGATATACCCTTAATTTGGCGGAATCCCAAACGGATAGCTAATCGACCCACTCCATCCGGTTCCATAACATTATCCCAAAAACTAGCATTAATACAGACAGGGCGTACCTGCACCTCGTGTTCTCGTGCATCACGGACAATTTGCGCTGGGGCGTAAAAACCCATGGGCTGAGAGTTAAGTAAAGCACAGCTAAATATTCCAGGGTAATAATACTTTAACCAGCTGGAAGCGTAAACTAATAGAGCAAAGCTTGCAGCATGGCTCTCTGGAAATCCATATGATGCAAAACCCTCAATTTGTGAAAAGCATCGTACAGAAAAACCTTCGTTATAACCATTCCGACGCATACCACGCATAAAGGACGACTTAAATTCACTAATACTGCCATGCTTGTTAAATGTAGCCAGAGAACGACGTAGGCGATCTGCCTGGTCTGGGGTAAACCCAGCACCAACAATCGCAATTTGCATAGCCTGCTCTTGAAACAAGGGTACTCCCAAAGTTTTTCCCAATACTGCACCTAGCTCATCAGAAGGGAAACTAATCGCCTCCTCACCGTTTCGGCGGCGAAGATAAGGATGCACCATGTCACCTTGAATAGGCCCAGGGCGAATAATAGCTACTTCAATTACCAAATCATAAAAGGTACGGGGACGCATACGGGGTAAAAAATTCATCTGTGCCCGACTTTCTACCTGAAAAACCCCCAAGCTATCAGCACGACAAAGCATATCATAAACAGCTGGGTCTTCAGGTGGCAGCGTAGCCAACGTGTAGTCCATACTGTGATGCATACTAATCAGGTCAAAGGCCTTACGAATGCAGGTCAGCATTCCAAGAGCCAAAATATCAACTTTCAAAATACCTAAGTTATCAATATCATCTTTATCCCAACAGATCACTGTGCGACCTTCCATAGTGGCATTTTCAATAGGTACTAATTCATCCAATCGGCCATCAGTTATAATGAAACCGCCAACATGCTGCGAAAGGTGTCGAGGGAAGCCAATTACCTCATAGATTAAAGACATTGTTTTCTGTAAGTGGTGATCTTTAAAATCCAAACCAATCTCAGCCATTCGACTAGCTTGCAGACCTTTGCTTGGAAAGGAGCCCCAGAGCTGAGATGATAGGGCGCTTATTGTATCTTCTGATAATCCCATAGCCCGGCCAACTTCACGAATCGCTCGCTTACCACGATAGTGCACTACCGTGGCGCATAGCCCTGCTCGATGACGCCCATAGCGCTCATAGATATACTGAATTACTTCTTCGCGACGCTCATGTTCAAAATCTACGTCAATATCAGGAGGTTCATTACGAGCCTCTGAAACAAACCGCTCAAACACCATAGTGCCAACCTCTGGGCTTACAGAAGTTACACCTAGGCAATAACACACAACTGAATTTGCTGCTGACCCACGACCCTGACAAAGAATGCCACGAGATCGTGCAAAAGTCACAATATCATAAACAGTTAAAAAGTAAGGCTCATATTCTAACTTTCTGATTAATAGAAGTTCATGCTCTATAAGCCGTTTAACTTTATCTGTTGTCCCAGCTGGATAGCGCCAAGCTAACCCAGCATAAGCCAACCGCCGCAACCGATCTGTAGGCGTTTCATTCTCATTCAATTCTGATGGGTACTCATAGCGAAGTGTATCCAGAGAAAACTCTAAACGTTTCAACAAGAGTGCCGTTTGCTCCAAGGCATCTGGATAGGCCTTAAATAACCTCGCAGCTTCTGTGGCAGATCGCAGTCGTTGTTCAGAGTTAATTAGTGCAGCACGTCCCAAATTATCTACCCGCACTCCCAAACGTATTGCTATTAACACATCAGTAAGTCGACGACGTGAACCATGATGCATAATGGGTGCTGCAGAAGCTACTAAAGGTAGGGATAATTCTATTGAAGCTTGCATCAAATTTTTGAAATATATTGTATCTTGACCGTTATATTTAGGTGCTAGAAGAAGCATTACATCTTGGGGAAAGCACTGAGATAATCTGCGGACTTGTGACAACCATTGGGCTTTAACATTACTATTTTGAAAAATGTTTGGAGGATGCAGTAAAATAATTTGATTCCCACCAAACTCAAGTAAATCTTCAAATTCAATATGGCAGTTACCTTTTTTTGACCTCAAACGCCCACATGAAATTAGGCGACACAGTTGCCTCCAACCCTCTCGTTCTTTTGGCAATAGTGTAGCCGTGAATCCATTGCACAATACAATCTTAGAGGCGGGAAGAAGACGCGGCATATTATAAATATTAGCGGAGGGACTACGTTTAAACTGAGGTAGGGATGGTGGTCCAACCAAACCTTTAGCGCTGTCAAATGATTGCCGCTCTGCCACCAAACGTCTAATTTCGCGTGCTCGCGTATGTGCTCTTACAATCCCAGCCACAGAATTTTCATCAGCAATCGCTACTGCTTCTAGACCCAGAAATGCTGCACGGTCCATATATTCTTCAGGATGTGAACCACCTTTAAGGAAAGAAAAATTTGAACAAGCTTGGAGTTCCGCCCAGGGAAGTTTTAATTTATGTGTGTTAATAATATCAGGGTTAAACATGAAAATTTACTGTGTAAGTGATTCTAGATAATAGTTTGTTCATGTTTTGTTCCAACTTGCAATTCAAGTGTCGTTAGGTTTAGCTTTTCCTCCATTGAAGTGCCACATATGGTAAAAAAAACGGAGAACCCTATGAGAGATGTCGTAATCCTTGGTGGTGTGCGGACTGCTATTGGTACATTTGGTGGCAGCTTGGCAGGAGTAACGCCTATAGATCTTGGCGCTACGGTAGCAAAAGCTGCCCTTGCACGAGCAGAGGTCGAAAGTGGACAAATTGGCCATGTAGCTTTTGGACATGTTATAAACACCGAACCCCGAGACATGTACCTATCACGGGTTGCGGCCTTACAAGCAGGTATTTCAGAAAGTACACCTGCAATGAATGTAAACCGCCTTTGCGGTTCTGGATTACAGGCAGTTATATCAGTGGCACAGTCACTAATGCTGGGGGATGCAGACTTTGGCCTTGCAGGGGGAGCTGAAAATATGAGCCAGTCCCCTTACATCATGCAGTCTCAAAGATGGGGCCAAAAGATGGGTGATGTCACAACACTGGATATGATGCTAGGAGCGCTGCATTGTCCCTTTGGTACAGGCCATATGGGGGTCACCGCTGAGAATGTGGCACAAGAACATACGGTAACCCGGGCAGACCAAGATGCATTCGCACTTGAAAGCCAAAGCCGCGCAGCAAAAGCGATTACAGATGGTCGTTTCGCAGAACAAATCATACCAGTAGAGATTAAAGTCAAACGCGACATTATACATTTTAAAGTTGACGAACATCCAAAAACAACAACCCCAGAAGTTTTGGCAGGACTTCGAACTGTATTCCAAAAAGATGGAACTGTTACTGCTGGAAATGCATCAGGTATAAATGATGGCGCAGCCGCAATTGTATTAGCAAGCTCCACCGCTGCAGATCATGCTGGACTCAAACCAAAATTTCGCATTCTGGGCTATGGACATGCGGGAGTGCGCCCATCAGTGATGGGAATTGGGCCCGTACCTGCAGTAAAAAACCTGCTGTCTAAAATTGGCTTATCAATTGCTGATTTTGATGTAATCGAAAGTAATGAAGCTTTTGCTGCACAGGCAATTGCGGTAAACCGAGAACTTGGACTCGACCCCAAACGGGTCAATCCAAATGGGGGTGCAATTGCTTTAGGTCACCCAGTGGGGGCCACTGGTACAATCATTATGATTAAGCTAATGGCAGAGCTAGAACGCAGCGCTGGCAAGAAAGGCCTTGCCACAATGTGCATTGGCGGTGGACAGGGTATTGCAGTTGCAATCGAGCGAATTTAAAAACGAAAAAAGATTCGTTTAAAATTAAACTTATTGATTGTCAGACAAACTCAACAAATATGCATATATATAAATCGCATCCCTTTCCTTACGTACTTTGTAGGTCATTTTTGCACGGGCTTTTTTGTCACCTAGGAACAACCGTAAAAAACCCTTTGGGTCTTGAACATAGGCTACAAAATTTTCTTCATTCCAAAGCAAACCGTTCTTAGCTCCCGCAACAACAATCGATTTACCATAACGGTAACCATTGACCTTACCAGCAACTGCACCAGCTACGTTATGCAAGTTGGGACCTGATCTTCCATTGCGGCCAGCAAGCTTTTTGCCAGAGCTATCTACAACGACATGGCACGCAACACATTGTTTTTTAAAAGCTAGACCACCCAAAGCTGAGCCATCATTTGACGTTACACCTTCAGACTGTACAGATGTAGAGATCAAAAAGGCCACTAGAGCAGATAAAATAGATCTCATCACAGCCTTCCATTACAAATTTACTGTATCAAGCTCAGCCCCGCTTCCAAGCCATAACTTACAGAAAAAACTCTGAATAATTTAAGCTACAGCCCGTGAAAGAGCACATTGGCCCCAAAGGTTCGACATTGCAGAAATCAAGTAATCAACATCAGAATTTGTGTGCAATGGAGAGGGTGTGAATCGCAAGCGCTCAGTACCCTTAGGGACGGTTGGGTAGTTGATTGGTTGTACGTAAATTCCAAACTGATCCATCAAGTAATCTGCTAGCATTTTTGTTTTGACCGGATCTTTTATCATTACTGGCACAATATGACTGTCATTATGCATATGTGGAATACCAGCTCGATCTAGGCCCGCCCTAAGCCTCGCTACCTGGGCTCTCTGGCCCAATCGCTCCGAATTACTAACTTTAAGATGTGATATCGAAGTTCGAGCGGCTACAGCTATTGACGGTGGCAAAGCGGTCGTAAAAATAAAACCAGAGCCAAAAGACCTAATAAAATCACAAATTTCTTCAGAACCTGTGATATACCCACCAACACAGCCGACCGCCTTACCCAATGTACCCTCTATAATATCAATCCTATGCGCTAAGCCTTCTCTTTCGCTTATACCGCCACCCCGCTGACCATACATTCCAACAGCGTGAACCTCATCCAAATAGGTTAAGGCCCCATACTTTTCGCATACCTCTAAGATTTCAGCAATTGGAGCGATATCACCATCCATGGAATATATACTTTCAAAAGCCACAATCTTGGGACGGTCACCACAAGCTGCTAATTTACGGTCTAAATCTAAAAAATCGTTATGCTTCCAAATCACCTTGTCAGCTCTTGATTGCCTAATTCCTTCTATCATCGAAGCGTGGTTGTTCGCATCAGACAGGATAACCACGTCTGGTATTTTTGAACCAAGCGTAGCTAATGTAGTCCAGTTGGAAACATAGCCGGACGTAAATAATAACGCAGCTTCTTTGCCATGAAGGTCAGCTATCTCACTCTCAAGAAGAAGGTGATCGTGGTTGGTACCACTAATATTACGGGTCCCGCCTGCGCCGGCTCCACAGCGACCTACAGCCTCTTGCATAGCAGCAATAACTTTCGGATGTTGACCCATACCTAAGTAGTCGTTGGAACACCAAACTTTTACTTCGCGCTTCCCGCCTTCAAAGTGGTTGGTGGCGAGAGGAAATTTATCTACCTGTCTTTCTAAATCAGCAAAGTATCGGTAATTTCCTTCCGACTTTAAACGCTCAATTTGGTTTTTAAAGAAACTGTCGAATGACATCTAAACTTTTCCCGCTTCATATTATACTTTATAACGTGCCAGACAAATAAGACAAATGACACAAAGTTCCATAGCTTTTTTACTAAATTTGAGAATAATTTCTGCGGCATTTTAACCATATATAACGAGTTTAAGAAAGTTATCATCACCTCTTTTTGGCTCTCACTACGGTTATCATAAAGCTTAGCTCATTCTTCAAAAGGCGTTGTGACCGTAAGGTAGCAAAGAAATTATATAATGAAAATCAACAAATATTGGATAAAATTATTTATTAACAACTACTAAAGCAGGTACCTTTCTTTAGTAGCATTTACTACGCAAACGATCCAAATAGAAATATCAATCGCTTTTCCTTAAGTCATTTTACAGTTATCAATTATCTATGATAGAGACGAAAAATTTATGGAAATACTAATTCCCACTTGGATAAATGGTGAGTTAAAGCCTGTAGAAAAAATGAAAGCCCATCTTCAAGGGCTGCGCCATAAAGCTGTATCTGTTTTCGTGATGCAAGGATCTAAGACCCTTTTGCAACGTCGGGCTTTAAGCAAATATCACACTCCCGGCCTTTGGGCCAATGCTTGCTGTACTCACCCAGAGTGGGATGAAGTAGGGTTAGAATGTGCCACTCGAAGATTAAACGAGGAGCTTGGAATAGTTGGCCAAACTCCAGTCTATCAAGATACTGTTGAATATTCTGCTGATGTTGGCAACAAAATGGTGGAGAATGAGGTTGTAGAAATTTTTGTAGTGCGGGCCAACAAATGTGTTGTACGTCCTAACGCAGATGAAGTGATGGACTATCGCTGGGAAACTTTGGAAGACTTACATAAAAAAATCAAAAGTAAACCAGAGAAATTCACCCCTTGGCTTAAAATATATTTAGAACAGCATGCAGAAAAAATATTTTCCAATTACGCGAGTTAACCCCGTAAGAAAACTGGTTTTGCAGTGGTAGATTGGCTAGGTTGATAAACATATCCACCCAAATCAAATTCCGAAACTTGCGCTGCATCCGACAGTCTGTTTTGCATAACAAACCGAGCCATGGCGCCTCGGGCCTTCTTTGCATGAAAGCTGATCATCTTTTCCTTACCATCCTTAAATTCCAAAAACTGTGGAGTGACCACCTCTAGGGATAAAGCATTCAAGTCGACTGATCCAAAATATTCTTGACTAGCACAGTTAATTAAAACTTTTGATCCCGTCTTCACTGCCTGTGTGTTCAAAGAGTTTGCGATTGACTCACCCCAATACGCATAAAGTGACCCACCTCTTTTTGTTTTAAGTCGGCTACCCATTTCAAGCCGGTAAGCTTGAATTTCATCAAGCGGTCGCAAAATACCGTAAAGGCCTGAGAGTATTCGCAAGTGATCTTGCGCCCAGCGCATATCATCATCGCTCAGACTTGATGCCTCTAGGCCTTGGTACGTATCGCCAGCAAACGCTAATACTGCCGGTCGACGAGTATCAACATTTGGAGAGGCAGCATATGCGCGAAAACGGTCCCAGTTTAGGCGTGCTAAATTTGGGCTGATTGACATTAGTTTTTGTAAATCTTCAACTGACAGTTGGCGGGCAACCTCAACAAGACCTAATGCATCCTGTTGAAAATCTGGTTGAGTAAGGTCGGCTCGTACTACCGGTTTCCAGTCTAGCTTTTTAGCTGGCGAAATACATACTAACATCTTCCATCTCCCTATCAGTTTTAATTTAGCGTACATTACAGCGACTGCAAGATCTCTATAAATGCCTCGCCAAAACGCTCAGTTCGAGCGTTGTTCATACCCGGAACTTGCCCCAATTTATCAAGGCTTTGGGGCCGTAATTTTGCTATATTTTTTAATGTTGTTCGAGAACAAGAAAGAAGTTTATTACTTCCGGCACCACCACCCTCCAAGCCCTGTTGAGCAATTAGCAGCTGATCAAATACTTCAGCCTCTGGCAATCCAGCCATTTTGCGGCGAGTTGGATGTACTCTACCTTCTTCGCCAGTAACGACAGACAAAAAAGCTTGTCCATAACGTTCTAATTTTTTTGCTCCAACCCCACCAACTGAAGCCATCTCATCTAAGTCTTTTGGACGACGTTCAGCCATCTCAATAAGGGTTTTGTCGTTGAATACGATATATGCTGGTACCTTTTGTTGCTCGGCTAAGGCACGCCTTTTGGCCTTTAGTGCTGACAAAAGTGGGGCGTCCTCATCCGAGACCAACAACTTCACTGCCGGCCGGCGATCATTAGCAGCTAATATGCTATCCTTGCGGAGCAGTATTTCCGCCGTACCCTTAAGTAACGGCCTTGCATTTTCAGTAAAGCGTAGCCCACCATGCCGCTCTGGGTCAGGACGAATTAAATCGTAACCCATCATCTGTCGAAATATTGCCTGCCACTCTGCCTTGCTAGTCCCCTTACCCACACCAAAAGTAGGCAACTCATCATGTGCTCTTTGCAGTACCTTATCTGTCTTATTACCAAGCAAGATATCTATCAGGTGACCCATACCAAACCACTCACCTGTGCGCAAAATAGCTGACAAAGCCATGCGCACTGGCTCAGTTCCATCAAATAGCTCGGGTGGGCTGTCACAAAGATCACAGTTGTTACAAGGCACACCTGTCTCACCAAAGTACTTAAGTAAGATTGCCCGGCGGCATGTTAGTGCTTCAGCTAAACCAAGCAGGGCATTCAGTCGTGCATGGTCTGCTCTCTTTCTATCTGTCGGTGCTAAGCCCTCATCAATCTGGGAACGACGAAGGCGGATATCATCAGCCCCAAACAGCGTCAATGTTTCAGCCGGCGCTCCATCGCGTCCACTTCTTCCAATTTCTTGGTAATATGCCTCAATTGATTTCGGCAAATCAGCGTGAGCAACCCATCGTATATCAGGCTTATCAACTCCCATTCCAAATGCAATTGTAGCAACAACTATCAAGCCATCTTCACGCTGAAATCGGGTCTCGACGATACGCCGATCTTCAGCATCCATACCACCATGATAGTGACAGGCTATGTGGTCAGCATCACGTAATGCTTGAGCCAAAGTCTCAGTTTTTGCTCGTGTCCCACAGTAAACAATACCAGGTTGCCCTTGACGTGCCTGAGCAAAATTTAATATTTGTTTCCGAGGTTGGTCTTTTGCAGCAAAAGCCAAATGTAGGTTGGGTCGATCGAAACCGTGCAGAAAGCTAGCTGGTGCGACACCACCGAATAATTTTTCAACTATCTCAGCCTTTGTTTCATCGTCTGCAGTTGCCGTGAACGCGGCAATTGGCACACCCAAAGACTGACGCAACTCCCCTATCCTCAAATAGTCTGGTCGAAAGTCATGCCCCCACTGTGAGACGCAATGCGCCTCATCTACGGCAATCATGCTAACACCAATCCGACGCAGCATCCGAGAGCAGAACCTGCAGCAAGGCGTTCTGGTGCAATGTAGAGAAGCTTGAGATCACCTCGTTCTAAAGAATCCCACACCAAATCCGTTTCTTCTTGTGTATTGCCTGATGTGAGAGTTCCTGCATTGACACCAACCGCCTGCAGTGACCGAACTTGGTCACGCATCAGTGCAATTAGTGGAGAAATAACAACTGTTACCCCCTCACGTAGAAGGGCAGGCAGCTGAAAACAAAGCGATTTACCACCACCAGTCGGCATGATTGCCAGAACATTTTTTCCCTCTGTTACGGCTTTAACAATATCTTCCTGCCCAGGACGAAATGAACTGAACCCAAAAATATCCCTTAAAAGAGTAGTGTGAGAAACAACAGGTTTAATGAGTTAAACGCCGTAATAAACCAAAGTATATTGCAAGGCCGCAATAATCAGCAAAGCCACCAATGGTGCAAGATCAAGTCCACCCATACTAGGCAAATACTGACGTATCGGTCGATAAATTGGATCTAAAAATCTGTTCAAGCTCTGCCAAATTTGACCAACCACCTGCTGATGAAGGTTCAAAACATTAAAAGCAATCAGCCAGCTCATAATAAAATGCGCGATAATAAAGAACCATGCGACATTCAAAACCATGTAAGGTATTGCAAATATAGGGGCCATTTTCACCTCATTTAATATGTTGCTATTTATCTAGGCGTTTAGCCTAACCGCAGCAAGAGACTAGAGCTGCAATTATTTACTTAACACCTTGACGTTAGAAGCCGAAGCAGCAATTTCTGCACAAACTGGAGTGTTCTATTATGTACCCATTTGTTCGCTTAGCTTGGCAATTTTTTCTACACCGGAATGACGCCAGCTTAACAGTGGGTGACGTTCATATCAGTTCACATTATTGCCTTCCATGGGATTTAGACGTCTGGATGGAGTTGAACAATGGCCGTGCCTTATCTCTATACGACATGGGACGAATTCCTATGGCAAAGCGTTCAGGGCTCATCGCAGCCCTGAAACGTCGTAGATGGGGACTATCAGTGGCCGGGAGTAGTGTCCGGTATCGCAAGCGTATTAGAATGCTGGATAAAATTGAAATGCGTAGCACCGCAATCTGTGCAGATCATCGATTTATGTACGTAGAACAAAGTATGTGGGTGAGAGGAATTTGTGCAGGGCATGCGCTTTACCGAACTGTAGTGACTGACCCTCATGGTATGGTACCCACAGATGACGTATTAAAAGAGCTCAACTTACAGGACTCCCTACCGTCAATTCCAGATTGGGTTGCTGCTTGGATTCATGCCGAAGACATCCGCCCGTGGCCCCCAATGGAATAAAAAAAGAATAAAAACTTGCTTTGAAAACCTTGCTCCCGCAAGCTCTGTAAAAATGAGGATATAAAAATGTCTGAGGCCATTTCTGAAAAAATAAACCTTAAAAAACGTATCCAAGGCTGGATGATGTTTGATTGGGCCACTCAACCCTTTTACACTCTTGGCCTAACATTTATTTTTGGACCCTATTTTGCCAGTGTTGCGTCAGACGCGTTTTTAAACAGTGGCATGGATGAAGCTAGCGCTAAGGCTGGAGCACAAACAATTTGGTCATGGGGGCAAGCTGTCTCTGGGTTTTTTGTAGCAGTCTTTGGTATTTTAGCTGGTGCCTATGCCGACAGTACGGGGCGCCGGATGCCTTGGCTTTGGGCGGCTTCAGTTATCTTTGTAATTTGCGCATGGATGCTTTGGTATATGGTACCAGATGGATCAGCAATATGGTCGTCTCTTATTATTTTTTCAGTGGCATTCGTAGCTGCAGAATTAGCCCTTGTTTTTACAAACGCCGTTTTACCAAGCCTAGGAGGCCAGCGGGAAGTGGGAAAAATATCAGGAAATGGCGCGGCATTAGGGTATACAGGGGGTATTCTTAGTCTCTTTATAATGTTGTTCTTTTTCTTTGATGATGGTGGCAAAACGTTCATAGGACTGGATCCAGGTTTCGGCCTGCTTGATCCAGAAAAACGTGAGGGTACGCGTGCCGTAGGCCCGCTTATTGCCATATGGTTCGTTATATTTATGGTTCCATATTTTATATGGGTCAAAGAAGATAAAAACCCAAATCGACAGGGTGGGTTCAGTCAATCTATGAAAGAACTCAAGGCATCCCTGCTGGGAATGTTAAAGCGCCCTAGTTTGTTTTCATTTATGGGCGCCCAAATGTTTTACCGCGATGCCCTTAACGGCCTCTACGCGTTTGGTGGCGTATACGCAGTGTTGGTCTTGGATTGGGGTTTAACACAGCTTGGGATATTTGGAATTCTTGGAGGTATTTCAGCTGCACTGGTTACTTGGATCTCAGGAAAGTATGACCGTAAATTAGGCCCAAAACCTGTAATATACTTTCATGTTTGGGTACTTATATTCGTATCATTTTGTATCATTGGCATGTCCCGCACCAGCTTCTATGGAATAACCTTGCCTGATGGCTCTAACCTACCAGATATTATTTTTTATGTCTGCGGCGCTGCAATTGGAGGTTCCGGCGGTGGAGTATATGCAGCAAGCCGGTCCATGATGGTGCGTCACACAAATAAAGCGCGTCCAACAGAGGCCTTTGGCCTGTTTGCTTTGGCAGGCAAAGCAACAGCGTTTTTGGCCCCACTACTAATTGGTATTTTTACTTACCTGCTAAATGACGCCCGGTTAGGGTTTTCTCCCGTTATTGGGCTTTTTATCTTAGGGGTATTTCTGTTGCGATGGGTGGATCCTGACGGAGATCAAACTGATTGAAAAGGCTATCTATTTCTTGCGCCTTAGCGCTCTCATTATTAGCCATCTGCTGGCCAACTTTTATGGGATTAAACGCCGAGATTATTAGGCCACAGTTTCGTCCAGGTTCTATTCCAAAAGAAGTGCCGGCAAAAGCTCTTTTCGGGGCTAAAGGATTCGGATCACAGCAGAAATCACAATCCTTTGGAGGATATGCAAAGGGCTGCTTGGCCGGTGGAGCAAGCCTACCAGAGACAGGGCCAACATGGCAGGCAATGAGGCTTTCAAGAAACCGAAATTGGGGACAACCCATAACAATTAATTACTTAAAAGAACTATCAGTAAAGGTTGCAAATGAAACGAACTGGTCAGGAATTTATGTTGGAGATATCTCTCAGCCCCGTGGTGGGCCCATGCTTTCAGGCCACGCAAGTCACCAAATTGGATTAGACGCAGATATCTGGCTTTTGCCAAAAGGAAGTAAAACACTTACCCGAAAAGAACGCGAAAAAATTTCTTCTATTTCAATGCGTCGGGCAGCTGGTGCTTACACTAATAAAAACTGGACGAAAGATCACGAAACTGTCCTAAAGATTGCTTCTAAAGATCCCCGAACCGCACGAATTTTTTTATTCCCAGGGGCAAAGGTGGCCATGTGCAAGTCTGCCACTGGAGACCGATCTTGGCTTCGAAAAATTAGACCATGGTACGGGCATCATTATCATTTTCATGTAAGACTAAAGTGTCCAAAAGGACAGACGGGGTGCATGGATCAGGCCCCACCACCGTCTGGTGATGGGTGCAAAGAGGCTCAGGGCTGGGTAGACAGAATACTGAACCCACCACCACCAGATCCTGATTACGTGCCACGACAACCAAAACCAGCACTCAAACTTTCAAATTTACCAAAGGAGTGTAGCTCTGTTTTATTATCTCAATAAAATTTAAGGATTTTATATCAAAATAAATATATGGCAGTTATTTCCAATAACGTAGTCTCTTTTGATTATAATCTAAAAAACACCACAATAAAAAAATTATCAAAAATCTATTGTAATGTCGGCATCAACTTCGTAACTCAGCGCATCAAACCTGACCAAGTCGCCGCTACCTTGGCTAAAAAACGGAAACTAAAAAATGAAAAAAATATATCTTCCTGGCATTTTTGCTATGGCCA
>JGI20160J14292_10000334_pt1 | contig 43547 bp, 37 predicted proteins | sample COG_10_FD_14292 | JGI IMG/M metagenome (IMG submission 14292) | reverse complement strand
ATTTGGCGACCCTTTGTCTGGCCCTGGCTGGGGCACTCTCCGCTTTCTTGGTGTTTAACATCACGCCGGCACGCATTTTCTTAGGGGACAGCGGCTCCCTCATTTTGGGAATGTTCATCTACGTGATGGCCACAAGCATCATTCAAACGCCCACCGATCAAGTCCCCGAAATGTGGCAGAACAGGTCTTTGCCGATTTTGGCCATGACAACGCTGAGCTATCCTCTGGTGGACACTTTGAGGGTTTTTTCATTGAGATTGCTCAAAGGCAAATCGCCATTCTCTGCAGACCGCTGCCACTTGCATCACCGCTTGTTGAAATTGGACATGACCCATTTGCAGGTCGCGCTCTTTATCCACGGCTATACCGCCGCAATCGTGGCCCTGGGGTTCTGGATTCCAATCATGGACGCCACCTATACCTTCTTCATTTTGCTCGCGTGTGCTTTTACCTTGCCCTTGATCATCATTGCCTTGGAAAAGGTGCGCGTTTTGTCCCGCGCTGTGCGCAGGAAAGAAGCGCGTCAACACTGAGACCCCCTGCCCTCTTGGGCACAGGAGAATTCAATCTCCTCCACAATCCGTCATCGCCTACGTTTGCAGCATGAGGCTGGTGCTGGTCATGATAACACTCTGGGCTTTCGCCTGTATGCCGGCAGCACTGAGGGCGCAAAGCACTGTCGCTGCAGTAGACAGAGCCGATACTACCAAGAAGGTCACCGTTGACGTCCACCCACAAATGTTGGGCGGTACTGCATCGTTGAGAGACCGCAATGGGGTTCTGGCATTTATGGCCTCTGCCGCAGTGCTGACCAAGGCCCCAAATCACCAAGGCCACCTCACCTTTGACCTGATTCAATCCGCTGGAACCCCCATGTTGCGGGCTGTCGAGGCAGGCTATGACCGCCGTGGGAATGCCGGCCGAGGTGCTTCTCGAATCCGCGCTCGGTGGGATTGGACCCCCCTGTCTTCCCTTACAATATCACTCGGCAGGGACACCCTCCACGACGGCTGGGGAAGGCGCTCCCTGTTTCGTGGACGACATGCGGCACCCGTTCCTTTCATAGAAACCCGTCTTGATGGCGGCGGCCGATTGCGCTACCGCCATCGCATCGAGGCTTTACAAGGGTCCGCCAGTATCCATTGCGCTCCAAACGCATCTGGCGACCCCCGATTTTGGATTCCGGCATCGGGGCCGCTGCGCGCCAACATTGAGCGCATGGTCGTCAGCCACAGACTCGAAGTGGATCTAGGCCGGCGCATCACCGCGGCACTATGGGGGGCCGTCGTGTGGAACATAGAAGACGGAACACGTGCCTTCGAACCCCATTACTTGCTTCCATTGACGAGCCTAAGACCGACGGAGTTTGCCCAAGGAAGCTCCGACAATGCCATCGTGGGACTCGAAGGGCAATGGCGCTTGGGAGCGGTCGACCAAGGCCCGCGCTATCTCTATGGACAGCTGCTGCTCGACGAGCTTCTCGTTTCAGAAATCCTGGGTTCGACCGGGTGGTGGGGCAACAAATACGGATTGCTGGGGGGCCTACATTGGGGCTATCCCCGAGGAGCTTGGCGCATTGAGGCCGCTGGTGTGCGGCCTTGGACTTACAGCCACTACACCCCTACCAGCGCCTACATCCATGGCTTGACGCCACTGGCACACCCCTTGGGCGCCAATTTTTTCGAAGGAAGTGTGGAGGGCCACATTCAACGCAATGAATGGACCTTTCACGGCCGACTGACCGCATCACAACGTGGAGACGACCCCATCGGATCGGCCCCTTCAGGCTCCCTGCCCCAAATTGGAGACATTGACCGCACAGAGGAAACATACGTGTGGCTTGGAGGTACTGCCCGTCAATTCACCTTGATCCAATTGGACGTATCGCACAAGCTGCCATTGGGCGATGCCAACTACGTCCAGGGCTTTGTGCGGTGGGAGGGACAACGTACGGCCGTCGGACCTCAACAGGAGAACGCCATGCGCTTGATGTTCGGCCTGCGCACTACAGGCCCCTTTTTGGGTGCCGATTGGTAGGGCCGCCCTAATTTCGCCACCGCTCCATGAAGGCCACTCCAGCGCCCACCCCCACCTTAATGAAGGACATCGCCGTCCTTTTCAAGCTTCGCCTCGGCACGTTCGTGGTTTTAAGCGCCGTACTCGGCTGGTTTATGGGGGCTGATACCATTGCCTTTGTGCCCTTTTTGAAACTTGTCATCGGAGGCTACTTGCTCACAGGGGCGTCCAATGGCTTCAACCAAATCATCGAGAAATCCAACGATGCCAAAATGGGACGGACCGCCAACCGGCCACTTCCCACAGGGCGCATGTCCATCAAAGCAGCCGCCACCTGGTCCACTGTGGCCGGGGTTTTGGGGCTCGCTGCCTTGTTTGACCTCGGNATCCGCGCTGGAATGCTCGGGCTTTTGGCACTGCTCAGCTACGTACTCGCTTACACCCCTCTCAAAGCCCGCACGGGGTTCAGTGTGCTCGTAGGNGCCATCCCAGGTGCCATCCCGCCCATGCTGGGCTACGTGGCGGCAACACAACGCTTCGGAATCGAACCCGGCACCTTGTTCGCCGTGCAATTCATGTGGCAATTCCCACACTTTTGGGCCATCGCCTGGGTCGCCCATGACGACTACCTCAAGGCGGGGTACCGCATGCTCCCGTTCAAGGAAGGCCGCACTGCCGCCAGTGCGCGACAAATTCTGCTGTACACCATGTTGTGTATTCCCGCGAGCTTACTTCCGTGGGCCTTGCCGGGAGGAGAAGCCATGGTAGGAGACACGGCATTGGTCGTGGCCATCATCGCTGGCCTTGGTTTTTGCGTCCCTGCCTTTCGTCTTTGGCGCAACCTCGAGGTGGAAAATGCACGAAAATTGATGTTCGCGAGCTTCTTGTACCTCCCTATCGTGCAACTCACGTACGTACTCGACAAGTTGCCCTGAACCCAAAGGCCCTCCAGCGGTTCTTTTGATGTCACACGACGCCATGAACACCACAGACCCCTCTCCAGAATCGCCCAAGCGGAAATTCGACGTCTTTGAAGGACTCGACCCCGCTGTCCGCGACCGCACAAAGAAGATGCTGATGTATTTCATCGTCTTTGCTGTCGTCATGCTCTTTGCCGGCTTTACATCTGCCTACATCGTCTCCAACGTGGGGCAATTCTGGGTACACATTGAAGCACCACGCGCCTTGTGGATCAGCAATGCGCTGATTTTGGCGAGTTCTCTGCCCATGTGGCTCAGCCTTCGGGCCATGAAAAAGGGACAGACCATGACGAGCTTCGTGCACCTCGCCATCACCTTTGTTTTGGGCATCGGTTTTACCGTGATGCAGCTCCAAGGATGGGGTGAATTGCAAGAAAAGGGCATGGGATGGACCGTCGATGAACTGGCTTCAGGCGCCAAGGCCTATCGCTGGAACAGCATCGACCAACTCATTGAAGGACCCGCTCAATGGGGCACGGACTTCACCATTGAACAAGATGGCACACCGCTGAACTACCGGCCAGAAACCAAACAGCTCTTTGCCTCTGATGATGTCCTGATGGCGAGGGACATCACCCTCGACGTGGTGCGCACTTCCAATTCTTCAGCAGGATACCTGTTCATTTTGATCCTCATCCACCTGTTCCATTTGGCCCTCGGCCTGGCCTACCTCTTGGTCAACGGAATTCGGATTCTAAAGGGTCAAATTCACCCCGAAGACACCATCAGATTGCACACTGGTGGTGTCTACTGGCACTTCTTAGGCCTTTTGTGGGTATACCTGTTCGCATTCCTCTTCCTCATCCATTGAGGATGACGTAATATTGCCGCGCAAATCAGCGTCATGTCCGGAGAGGCAAAATCAGCAATTTCTAAAGAGGTCCTCTGGGGAGGAGGCCGCTCGCCGTTTAGCGTGAGCTACGGTAAAATGATGATGTGGTATTTCCTCGTATCAGACGCTTTGACGTTTGGAGGACTCCTGATCGCTTACGCCTTTTGGCGGGCGAGCTCGGTAGACCCATGGCCCATTGGGGAACAGGCCTTCCGCGCCCTGCCAGGGTTGGAGGGAGAGTATCCACTCGCGTACGTCGCGCTCATGACCTTCATCCTGATCGTCAGCTCTGTCACCATGGTGCTGGCTGTAGAAGCCGGACACAGGAACGACCGTTCAGGTGTGCTGAAGTGGATGGGCTTGACAGTCATCGGCGGTATTTTCTTCTTNGGCTCACAAGCTTGGGAGTGGAGCCACTTCATCCACGGAAGNGGAGGNTGTTTCAATTTGGCAAAGGAGGTCACCATCACGACCCCAGACGGAGATGCCTTGACCTTGCCTGCGGGTGAGCGGGTCTACATGGACCACCATTTTGGGCACCTCATGGAGATGCACATTCAAGACCCCCTCACCGTTCCCATTTCGGAGGATGGCGGTCATGTGGTGCTGACCGAGCTCGGCGATCACCCGCACGAAGCCCACTTGCACAGCTTGCGCATCAACAAGTACATCGAAGACGAGACAGAACTCGAAGGCGATGCCATGATGACCTTGTGGAACGCACGCTCTGAGAACTTCTCTTTCGGAGCTCCCATCCCAGGTTTGGGTGCAGACTGGGGAGGCATTAACCACAGTGAGTATGCCACCCAACAGGGATACAGCAACTTCTTCTTCTTCATCACCGGGTTTCACGGATTCCACGTGTTCTCCGGTGTGATCATCAATCTGGTGGTGTTTTTGATGGTGCTCAACCGCGTCATGGAACGCCGCAAGCACTACGAGATGGTCGAAAAAGTGGGCCTTTACTGGCACTTTGTCGACCTTGTTTGGGTGTTTGTTTTCACCTTCTTCTACCTCATCTGACATGGAGCGCGACGATCTCATTGTAAACGACAGTTACGCCCTCAACGCTCACCACAGCGAAGAGGAAGGCGTGGCCATTCGCAAAAAGATTTACCTCGTGACCGTGATCCTTTCGGTCATCACCGCCATCGAGGTAGGAATGGGCGTCATGTTCAAGCGGTCTGAGGCTTTTACTTGGACGGCCATTAAGTGGACTTTCATCGTACTCACCCTCTTCAAGGCGGGATACATCGTGATGTCCTTCATGCACCTTGGCGACGAGCGCAAGAACCTGCGTAACGCCGTCATCATCCCCTATTTCGTGTTCATCCTTTACCTGATCTTCATTGCGATCACCGAAGGTTTGGCGCACTACGGGATGGACCAGATGTTCCACTGATCATCTGCTGCTAAAATGGGTGAGCGCCATTCCCCTCCGCGCCGACCCTTGCGCCGCCTTCTTCTGGTCATCGCCCTACCCGGCCTGCCGCTCCTTTTGCTCCTGCTATTGGGGAAGGGCATGCGTCACGAGTTCAGTGACCTTGATTATTTCGACTTAGAAGGCGCTCGGGTGAAGACCGCCCAGNGGGCACGGCGCCTGCCTGAATTCAAACTCCAAGACCAACTNGGAAGGGATGTGGAGCGGTCCGACTTAGCCGGCACATTCTGGTTGGTGGCGTTCATGACAACGGACACCGCCACCTCGCCGCAGCTCGCTGCATTTACCCAGCAGCTCCTGTGGGCCAACTGGCGGTATCGGGACGAACCCGACGTGGGCCTGGTGTGCTTCACACTCGATGCGGAGCACGACACACCCGATCAGCTGCAAGACTATGTGCAGCGCAATGAGCGTTACAACCGCTACCCCGACAAGTGGCGGTTTCTCACAGGTCATCAAGACACCATAGACCACATCATAGACGCGGGCTTGGGCATTCCCAGAGATTCGGCCGATCCTTTCAATGTGGCCACCCTGCTGTTGATCGACGACAAGGGCTACGTGAGGCAGAAGTATTTGGCATCCAGCGAGCACGAAATCGGCGATGCCGTGGAAGACATCGCCTTGCTCAAAAAGCGCAAAAAAGAAAGAGAGAAACGCGAGCGAGATTGGGCCGCTGCACCCGCCTTGCCATTCCTGGGACCGCAGATGGGAGATGACGCATTCACAGCCCCTAAATTCTCTCTGATTGACCAGAACGGGGCCGAATTCAGCCACCGTGACCTCGAAGGCAAAGTGAGGTTGGTCGACGCCTTCTTCACCTCGTGTCCGACCATTTGTCCTGTGATCAGTTCACAGCTGGCCAGGGTGCATGACCAACTTTGGGCAGCAGGGCTGCAAGACGAGGTGCGCATCATCAGCCACACCGTGGACCCAGAAAACGACACGCCTGAACGCATGTTGGACTATGGGAATCGCCTAGGAGCAGATCACGGTGTCTGGAAATTCTTAACGGGGCCGGTAGAGGAACTCTATCCTTTGTTGCAAGATGGATACTTGCTCACCGCCCTTGCCAGCGACACAGCTGCTGGCGGCTTCTTTCACAGTGACCAGGTCATTCTCGTGGACTCCAAAGGGCACCTCCGCGGTTCTTACGATGGAACGAGAACTTCAGACATCGACAAAATGTTAGAAGCAGTGATGCAATTGCTCGCCCAGGAGAAGGCATCTGCCCGTCACATTCCACAATGACCCGTCAAGCCCCACCACCACGCGCTGTCCAAAGGTTTGTTTGGACCCTTTCTATCGCGATACCGCTCATTGTAACTGGACTCTATCTGATTCCACCCGCTGAAGGGCTCTCTGAAGACACCCTTCGACAAGTCTATTGGCTGCCCCGATTCAATGCCCTGTTGAATGCCACTGCTTTTTGCTGTCTTGCAGCTTCCTTGATGGCCATTCGCCGTGGAAATGTGGCGCGGCACAAGGCCCTCAACACCACAGCTTTGGCCCTTTCCGCGCTGTTTCTGATCAGCTATGTGGCCTTTCATCTGCTCACAGATTCCACGAAGTTCGGAGGTGAAGGGCCCGTCCGCACCGTCTATTTTGTGATCCTCGTCAGCCACATCCTTTTATCAGCAGTCATCGTCCCTCTGGCATTGTTTAGTTACGCCCGAGGACTGGCTGGGGACATTGAGAGGCACCGCCGGATCGCCAAAATCACAATGCCCCTGTGGTTGTACGTCACCGCAACAGGTGTCATCGTTTTTTGGATGATCTCGCCTTATTATCCCTATTGATGCGCGGGCTTTCGCCACTGTTTTTGCTCTTGATCTTGTTCGCTTTGACCGATGTGGTCATGGGACAATGTGTGATGTGCAAAGCGGTGGCTGAAGACAGTGCGGCAGAGGGTGCTGTGGGCCGTGGCATCAACCAAGGGATCCTCTACATCATGGCGGTCCCCTACATTTTGCTCGGTTTATTTGGATATTTCGTCTATAAAAATAGGAGTTTGGTCGAATAATGTGTAAATTAGGTACATGCTTGACCAGCTTGCCAAAAGAGAACAATGGCGCACCCTCGCCCTCGCCTTGTTCGTCCTGTCCTTAATCCTCATTAGCGCCCTACCCTCCTCGGCGCAATTCCAAGTCGAACGGGCCATTCGCCCCAATGAAACGGTTCTAGAATACGGCAGCTACAGATTGTCCGTATCTACCGAAGGAACACCAGACGCATGTGACGTTGTCCTCTTTGGGTATCACAGCCGTCGCCCCGGAAGGTGGAATCAACTCACCGATACCGTGCTGCGCGTTGTCCCCCATCGCCAACACACCCTGATTGGCAGCAAGCCGGGATGCATGTTTCACACCGAAACCTTTTTTCCAGACTTGCTCCGCGAACCCAACATCAAAGTAGACCTCCGACCCCTAGCGGTTGGACAACGTACCGATATTCTTGGCATTCACTTCATTGGGAATCAAGACCGCCTCCATCCGAAGTCACTTGGAGTTGCCGACGAGTTGCTCCATTGGATGCAAGAAAACCCCACGGTTCAATTGGACATCATAGGGCATGTCAATGGCGCCAACGGCCGCAAGTCCAGAAGCTTTTATCGCAAAGCCAGCATGCGCCGTGCCGAAGTCATGATTCAATGGCTCACAGACCACGGCATTGACCCTGAAAGGCTAACAGCCAAGGGCAGAGGCTCCGATGCAGTGCTCTTCCCTGACCCCCTCTATGCTTGGCAACACGAAGCCAATCGCAGGATAGAAATCGAGGTCACCCACCACTGACCTCCACCCTCCTCGTGCGCACCATGCGCCCAAGGCTTACTTTCGCAGGGAAATGCCCACAGCACCCTGCTTTTCTGCGATGATGGCCTCTAAGAGACCCCTTCGTTTCACCACCGCCCTCTTCTTTACAAGCCTTGCGCTGACTTGCGTGGCCCAGACATCAAGCTGGACCCTAGATCGCGCCATCACCCATGCCCAGCAAAACAACTTGCAAATCAGGCAAGGGACAATAGGCCTTGAGCTCAACGACGTCGATGTGGACGAGGCGAAAGCCGCATTTCTACCCTCGTTGAATGGCAGCGCCTCCCACGGTTACAATTGGGGCCAGACCATTGACCCTTTTACCAACTCTTTCGCCACATCACGCATTCGGTCCAACAGCGTGGGCATCGGAACGGGGCTGACGCTGTTCAATGGCATGGCCAACCACCTTCGGCTCGATCAAGCCGAAGAACGGCGCGTGGCAGCAGAGTACGACCTCGATCAGACCCGAAACGACATTGCCCTGCAAGTGGCCAGTGCCTTTCTCTCGTTGATGTTTGCGGAAGACGCCTTGGAAATCGCCGATCTCAACGTGCAAACAACGGAGACCCAAGTGGGCCGAATCCGTGCTTTTGTGGAAGCCGGTGCCGCACCAGAATCCGACCTGTTGGATTTGCAGGCCCAACTTGCATCGGACCAGAGCTCCCGGATCTCTTCAGAGGGAGAGGTCGCCTTGGCCAAGCTTCAACTGGCACAGACCATGCGGCTCAGCCCAACCGATGCAGAGAACCTCAAGATTGTGCGGCCCAACATCTCCAGCATAGGAGCCATGCCCGCCTTGCCCGCCATCGACAAAATCCTCACTACCGCTCTGACCAACTTTCCCGAAGTCAAAGCGGGCGAGTCGCGCGTGCGCCAGCAAAACATCAACGAGGACCTGGCCAAAACAGTGGGCTTACCTAGGTTGAGTACAAGCTGGAGTTACGGATCCGGATTCTCAGGTGCTGCACAAGAACCCGTCGGAGACCCTACCCTAGAGCTTTACACGATTGGGTATACAGAGAACTCCTTGGAACCTGTGCTCACGAGCGCCCTGTCGTACAACGAGTTCCGGACACGCCCCTTTAGCGATCAGATTTCACAAAACGTGAACCAGAGCCTGTTCTTCAGCCTGTCCATTCCGATTTTCAATGGCTGGTCAGTGCGCAATGGCGTGCGCCGGAGCCAAGTGAGCATTCAACAAGCCAAGCTTCAATTGGAGCAGGTCCAACAAGGACTCCAGCAGTCTGTAGAACGTGCCCACCGCGATGCACGGAACGCCATCGAAACTCTGGCCGCAGCAGAACGGTCCGAGTCCGCAGCCAAGCTCGCCTTTGACAATGCGCAGCTCCGCTTCGAGCAAGGCGCTTCAACTCAAGTGGAATACACCCAAGCGCGCAACCGATACGACTCGGCCAGGCTGACCGCTTTGCGCTCCAAATATGATCTGGTGTTTCGCATAGCCATCTTGGATTTCTATGCAGGACGCGGATTGCGGTTCGATATATTCTAAGGGATGAAGAAACGCACTTACTACATTCTAGGCGGGGCTGTCCTGCTGATGATTCTTTTGGCCTCTGTCTTTGGAGGCGGGCCAGAAGTGCCCCAGGTGACCACCGATACCATTGGACGCCACCGCATCGTGGAAACCGTCATCGCATCTGGGCGCATTCAACCTGAAGTAGAGGTGAAGGTTTCTGCAGAGGTCAGCGGTCAACTGATCGAACTGCCTGTGCGCGAGGGTGACCTCGTGGCAACAGGAGATTTGCTCGCCCGCATCAATCCCGACATCTACGAGAGTAGGCTCAGCCAAGCCAAGGCAGCCTTGGACAACGCCCGCGCCAGCCAAGCCACATCAGAGGCCCGTTTGACCCAATCTCGCGCCGCTTTTGCAGCTGCAGAACTGGCTTACAAGCGCAACCAAGACCTGCACGACAAAGGCGTTTTGAGCCAAGCCGACTTTGAGCAAGCAGAAGTGAGTTTCCGCAGCGCCGAAGCGGACCTCGAAGCCTCCCAACAAGGTGTGCGCTCTGCCGGCTTTACCATCAGAAGCGCAGAGGCTACAGTCAATGAAGCCGAAGACAACTTGCGGCGAACGGTGTTGCGTGCAACACAAGCGGGCACCGTCACAGCGCTCGTCAAGGAAGAAGGCGAAGGCGTCCAAGGCATTGGCTCCTTCCAAGGAGAGGTGATTATGAAAATCTCCGAGCTGGGCGCCATGGAAGTGGACGTCGAAGTCAACGAGTCGGACATTGTCAAAGTCGCCCTAGGCGATACAGCCCGCATTGAAGTAGACGCCTACACAGAACGGAACTTCTATGGGATGGTCACCGAAATCGGAAATACCGCCCTCAATGCGACCGGCGCGGCGCGGCTCAGCTTGGAAAGCGTTACCAACTTCAGTGTCAAAATCCGCATCCTCCCCGAGAGCTATGCCGACTTGCGCAGTGGTCGCGACAGCAGCTGGACGCCATTCCGACCAGGCATGTCTGCCACTGTAGAAATTGAAACGGAAGTCAAAACCAACGTCCTCGCCGTACCCATTAAAGCGGTCACAACACGAACCGATACAGCTGCACCGGCAGGAACGCCCTCCACACTGTGTGTGTTTCTGCTCCAGGAGGGCAAGGCCATCCAACACAACATTTCCACAGGAGTCCAAGACAACAGCGTGATCGAGCTCCTCTCTGACCTGCCCGAAGGGGGCACGGTCATTACAGGGCCTTACGATTTGCTGAGCCGAAAGCTCAAGGGCGGCGACGCAGTCCACACCAAAAACGGCACAGCGGCGGCCACTTCAGGGAGCGGAGTTTCCATCTCTTTTTCGACGCAGTGACCGCATGATTCTCTTGCTCGAGACATCCACGCTCAATTGCTCCGTGGCGCTCGGTCATGTTGACGGCACGCTCATTGGCACCCGCGAGGTATCCGACGGCCAATACTTGCACGCGGAGAAGCTCCACCTCCTGATTGACACCTTGCTGCACTCCGAAGGATGGACCCCCAGCGACCTCACCGCCATCGCTGTCGGAAAAGGACCCGGATCGTTCACAGGGTTGCGCATCGGAGTATCGGCCGCAAAAGGCATGTGCACCGCCTTGGACATCCCCTTGCTCGCACCGTGCCCTTTGAGGGGATTGCAGAGGCAGGGCACACTCCATGATCCACAGTGGGCAAATCAGCCAGGGCGCATTGTGCCTGCCATCGATGCCCGGCGCTTAGAAATCTATACCCTCGGCGCTGATGATATTCCAACAGCGAGCATTGTGGACGGCGGATTCAGAAACGACCTCGGTCAAGGCCCCGCTTTACTCGTAGGAGACGGTGCCGAAAAATGCCGGGAAGTCCTGGCAGGCCATCCGGCCGATTGGCATTTCCTGCAAACCTTGCCTACCGCGGCAGACCTCCTCCCAGAGGCCACCAAACTGCTCACTTCGGGCCACACCGAAAGCGTAGCGGACTTTGAGCCGTTCTATCTCAAAGACTTTGTCCCAGGCAGACCCAAAGACCCCTTAGGACTGCGTTCCAAAACCACTTGAAGCATGCGCACAATCTGGACCATTCTTCTGCTGGCCTGTCTCCCACTGAGCGGCTGCCGCGATACACCAGGCGTCATCCCTTATGTAGACGTCAACATCGATTTAAACCTCGCGCTACCGGCATACAACAGCCTCAATTTTCCGGGGAACTGGCTGTACATCTCCGGTGGAAGTAGGGGCCTCATTGTCTACCGCTACACCTTGGACGAGTTCGTGGTCCTCGACCGCCATGCCACCTTTGACGTGGGAGCAGGTTGCCAATGTACCCTCTCCGAGGACGGCTATACCATCCTGGATCCGTGCAGTGACTCCCAATGGTACATCTTTGACGGCTCCATCATTCAAGGGCCAACCACAGCTCCTTTGGAGCGGTACACCACAACCTGGATCCCGCCGGTCCTGTCTATCCAAAACTGACTCCACGAAAAAGCCCCGGTAAAACCGGGGCTTTTCGTTCAGAGATGTTCTTTCGAATCAATAGCGGTAAGCATCTGACTTGAACGGTCCGTGCTGCGGCACGCCGATGTAATCGGCTTGCTCCTTGCTCATAACCTCCAACTCCACACCGATTTTCTCGAGGTGCAGACGGGCCACTTCCTCGTCGAGGTGCTTGGGCAAGGTGTACACCTTGTTCTCGTAGTTCGCAGCATTCTTCCAAAGCTCAATTTGAGCAATGGTCTGGTTGGTAAAGCTGGCGCTCATTACGAAGGATGGGTGCCCGGTGGCGCAACCGAGGTTCACCAAACGGCCTTCGGCCAACAAGATGATGTCCTTGCCTTCGATGGTGTACTTGTCTACCTGAGGCTTGATGTTGTCATGGCTCGAACCGTAGTTCTCTTTGAGCCAGGCTACATCAATCTCATTGTCAAAGTGTCCAATGTTACAGACGATGGCCTTGTCCTTCATGACGCGGAAGTGCTCCCCGGTCACGATGTCCTTGTTGCCCGTAGCGGTCACGACGATGTCGGACTCGGCACATGCATCCACGAACTTCTTGACTTCGTAACCCTCCATGGCCGCTTGCAGCGCACAGATAGGATCAACCTCACTCACGATCACGCGGCAACCTGCTTGACGCAGGCTCTCAGCAGAGCCCTTGCCCACATCACCGAATCCGGCCACACAAGCCACCTTGCCCGCCATCATGATGTCTGTCGCACGGCGAATCGCGTCAACACAAGATTCACGGCAACCGTACTTGTTGTCGAACTTACTCTTGGTCACGCTATCGTTCACATTGATCGCAGGCATGGGCAAGGTGCCGTTCCTTTCGCGGTCATACAAACGCAGAACACCCGTGGTGGTCTCCTCAGAGATGCCCTTGATCCCACCTGCCAATTCGGGGTGCTGGTCCAAGATGACATTCGTGAGGTCGCCCCCATCGTCCAAAATCATATTGAGTGGTTTGCGGTCCTCTCCAAAGAAGAGGGTCTGCTCGATACACCACTCATACTCTTCCTCGGTCATGCCCTTCCAGGCATACACAGGAATGCCTGCTGCGGCAATGGCAGCAGCAGCATGGTCTTGGGTAGAAAAGATGTTGCAGCTGGACCAAGTCACGTCCGCGCCGAGCTCCACAAGGGTCTCGATCAATACGGCAGTCTGGATGGTCATGTGCAGGCAGCCGGCAACGCGGGCACCGGACAACGGCTTCTCGTCGCGGTAGCGATCGCGCAAGGCCATCAGGCCCGGCATTTCGGCTTCCGCAAGGTGGATTTCCTTTCGGCCCCACTCAGCCAAGTTGATGTCCTTAACCTTGTAAGGCAATGCTGTAGAAGTATTGGAGACGCTCATGCGTTCTTTTTGATATTTGGTGCAAAGATAGCCGCCACATAACAGGCTGAAAAACAGGATTAACAACGGTTTGCCAACGCATCAATCCGCTTTTTTCATGCCCGATAAACCCACGCCCATGACCCCCGGAGCCCAAGCCGCACTCATCGGAGAACCTTTCAATGGTGCTTTGGCGGCGCAACGGGCGACTTTGGACGCCCTTCTCCTCCGTTCTGGATGGGATCTGCCCACAAGATTGCCCAATGGAAAGCCCGTTCTGGAAAAGGGGTATTGCAGTTTATCGCATGGCGGCGGTTGGGTCATAGCGGGGCAATCATCCCTTCCCATTGGCATTGATGTGGAGGCCCCTGGTCTGCGTCTCCAAAACGTGCGGCGCCGTTTTGTAGGGCCAGCCGACCAGCCTGTCCTTGACGCTTTTGGCGACAACATCGATACGTTGTGCATGTTGTGGACCGCCAAAGAGGCCGCCTTCAAGGTGTTTGGCACAGGCCTGGATTTTCTCACTGGACTTGAATGGAGAGAAATCCGAGGTCATTCGGCACGCGCCAGAGCAACAACACAAGGCGTCAGCTTAGAGGTGACTTGGAATCGGTTATCCGACCCAAAAGCCTGGCTCGCCGTCGCCCTTCAGAGCGAATAGCTCAAAAAAACAGGCACAAAAAAGGACGCCACAAGGGCGCCCTGTACATGTTTTTTGGAATCAGCTCCTTAACGCTCGATGCCTTTATGGCGGCGCTCACTGGATACTGACAACTTCTTGCGGCCCTTGCGGCGACGTGCTGAAAGCACTGCGCGTCCGGCGGCAGAGGACATGCGCTCACGGAAGCCATGCTTGTTGCGACGCTTGCGAACGGAGGGTTGGAATGTCCTTTTCATAACACAGGGGTATTCAAAATCGGGAGCGCAAAGATAGACAACGAAACGAGAAAACCGCAGTTCCCACCACCTGTGTTCTAATGCCCCTTTTGCGCAGGGTCCAAGGTCGGACATCTTAACTTTGAACCCACACCGGAATTTCCCCTGACAAATTGGCCCGACGCTCATCCCAAACTCCAGAGGACCCGAACGCTCCAGCCCCCAAAAAGGGCAAGCTCAATCGGGACGGATTCCGCCAATTTGGACGAATTGCCCCCTACTTGCGCCCCCACCGGGTCAAATTCGCATTTGGCATTCTGCTGATCACCTTGTCTGGGGTGCTGACCCTTGTGGTCACCCGACTTTGGGGACAATTGGGCGGCGTCGGCGTAGATGCACAAGCCGGAAGAACCGGGTTCGAATTGCCCTTGCCCATCGATGCTGGTGACCTCAAAAGCATCGGCACCGCCATTTTCGCAGTGCTCATCATCCAGTCCGCCTTGAGTTTTATTCGGATCTGGCTCTTTGGCGAAATCACAACACGCATGCTCAAGGCCCTGAGGGAAGACGCCTTTGCCGGGATGATCACCCAGCCGATGGCCTTCTTTGATACCCGACGGGTCGGCGATCTGGGCAGCCGCATCGCTGCCGACATCGAAGCCATCCGCGACACTTTCACAACGGTGTTGGCCGAACTCGTGCGGCAGACCATCATCATTGGCGGAGGACTCTTGGCCCTGATGACATTTAGCTGGCAATTGACGCTCTGGATGCTGGGATCTCTTCCTGTGGCCATCCTCGCCGCCATGTTCTTTGGTCGGTTCATCCGCACCATGTCCAAGCAGACACAACAAGCGGTGGCCGAATCCAACACCATCGTTTCCGAAACCCTCACCGGCATCGTGAGCGTCAAGGCCTTTGCCCGTGAAGCTTACGAACTCACCCGCTACCGTCACCGTGTGGAGGCCGTTCGGGGCATTGCCCTGAAAACTGCCCTTTGGCGGGGCGCATTTGCGAGCTTCATCATTGTGATGATTTTTGGGGCCATCACCCTTGTGCTGTTCCAAGGTGCCACCATGCTGCAGTCGGGTGAACTGAGCTCGGAACAGTTCTTCAGCTTTTTGCTGATGACCGGACTGGTCGCCGGAAGCATCGGTGGACTCGCCAACATCTTTGGCGACTTGCAACGCGGTTTCGGCGCCATTGAAGAGGTCATGGACCTGGTAGAGGCCGAGCGCGAAGCCATTTCTCTAGACGATGAAAAAGACGAGCGCCCCGGTGAAGCCCGCCTTTCGGTGCAGTTCAAGGGTGTCGGATTCCACTACCCCAACCGCGCAGACGTAGAAGTGCTCAAGGGGATTGACCTGGAGTTGAATGCGGGAGAAACTGTGGCTTTGGTAGGCGGTTCTGGTGCTGGAAAGTCCACCATCGCTACCCTACTCACCGCTTTCCGCGCCCCGACTTCAGGCAGCCTTTTGGTCGACGGGAAGCCCATTGCCGAACACGGTTTGACGGCCCTTCGCCGCCGCATGGCACTCGTCCCTCAAGAAGTCATCCTTTTTGGCGGCACAATCGAAGAAAACATCCGTTATGGCAGACCCAAAGCATCCGAAGCCGAAGTCAAGAAAGCCGCCGAAGACGCCTTGGCATTGGAATTCATCGAGGGCTTTCCAGAGGGCTTCGAAACCCTGGTAGGCGAGCGGGGGGTGCAGCTCTCCGGCGGACAGCGACAGCGCATCGCACTCGCCCGTGCCTTCCTGCGCGATCCCGACCTGCTCATCCTCGACGAGGCCACGAGTGCGCTAGACGCCGCCAGCGAAAACGCCATTCAAGTGGCACTCGACCGGCTGATGAAAGGCCGCACCTCACTGGTGATTGCCCACCGGCTCTCCACCGTCCGGTCGGCAGACCGCATCGCCGTCCTCGAATCCGGGCGCATTGTAGAAATCGGCACCCATACCGAGCTCATGAAAACCGGCGGCCGCTACCAAGAACTCGTCGAACACCAACTCGACAACGGCGGTTCCAAAACGGTTCGAGAATAAAGCGCAGTTCGCTCCGCGGCTTTGTAAATTTGAGCATGGCCACTCCTCGACGCGCGCTTATTACCGGTATCACCGGGCAAGATGGCGCTTACCTCACCGAACTCTTGTTGTCCAAAGGGTACGAAGTCCACGGCATCAAGCGCCGGGCTTCGCTGTTTAATACCGACAGGATTGACCACCTCTATCAGGACCCGCACGACCAAAACGTCAGGCTCAAACTGCATTATGGGGACCTGACGGATTCAACCAACCTCATCCGCATCGTTCAAGAGGTAAAGCCCCACGAGATCTACAACCTCGCGGCAATGAGCCACGTGAAGGTGAGCTTTGACACCCCCGAATACACCGCCAACGCAGATGGATTGGGCACCTTGCGCTTGCTCGAAGCCATCCGCATATTGGGCATGGAACAGGATGTGCGGTTCTACCAAGCGTCCACCTCTGAGCTCTATGGATTGGTGCAAGAGGTTCCACAATCCGAGACCACACCCTTTTACCCCCGCAGTCCATACGGCGTGGCCAAGCTGTATAGTTTCTGGATCGTCAAGAACTACCGCGAAGCATATGGAATCCATGCCTCCAACGGCATCCTGTTCAACCACGAGAGCCCCTTGCGCGGCGAGACGTTTGTGACCCGCAAAATCACACGCGCCGTGGCCAAGATCTCCCTTGGAATGCAAGAGAGCATGCACTTGGGCAACCTCGACGCCCAGCGCGACTGGGGGCACGCAAAAGATTATGTGGAGGGCATGTGGCGGATGCTGCAGCAAAGCCAACCCGATGATTACGTGCTCGCCACAGGCCGCACTGTGACCATCCGATCTTTTGTCGACATGGCCTTTGCACAAGTGGGCATCGACATTGAGTGGAATGGAGAGGGCGTAGAGGAAACGGGCACCGACAAGAAAACCGGGAAGACCCTGGTTGCGGTCGATCCCCGCTACTTCCGACCCACCGAAGTCGAGCTTCTGGTAGGAGATGCCACCAAAGCCAAAGAGAAATTGGGTTGGACGACGTCACACACGTTGGAGCAACTGTGCTCCGAAATGGTGGCTTCTGACCTCGCACTGTTCAAGCGGGACAAGTACCTCCTCGATGGAGGGCACGACATCCTGAACCAGCACGAATCCTAGACCCTACAGGGCGTCGATTTCAACCAGCTCGTCTTGGGTAGCGTAGTACACGAGCCCGCGCACTTGGGGACCGTTCGTGCGATGTAAAGCCTGCATGTAGCCGCGCACCTGCTCGACATGCTTTGCGCGCTTTTTGTCGTCCGTTTCCTCGGCCGTTTTAAAGTCAATCACGGCGATTTCGTCGCCCAGGTCGACGACACGATCTGGACGCACCAACTTTCCATCGGTTCCCACAAGGTCCCGCTCCAAATAGACCTTCCCACGGCCATCAAACCAAGGCGCCAGCGCATCTGAAGTCACTACTCTTCGGGCAGTATCGACCACCGCCTCCCAGTCCTTCTCTGCGCACTTGAGCCACGGCCATCGGCGTCGAAACACCCGCTCCGCATCGTCCGCAGTGCGGATTCGCGCCAAAACCGCATGCACCGCATTGCCAAATTCTCGCCGGTCCATCTCACCGAGCACAGGCAAATCGCGGTCCTCGCGGCGCCCCGCCAACACCCCATCCGGAATTCCATGGAAAGCGAACCCCGAAATGGCATGAGACACCACATCCTCTGACTTCTCCTCTTCCACCATGGGCATCGCAGCCTTCATATCTCCAGCAAACCATGGACCCGCTGTCAGGTCACAGGAAAAAGCGTCTTCGATACCACGGGCGACCATGCGCCCAAACTTACCGGGCGCCTCCTCTTTGCGCCACTCCATCTTTTTGACATCGATGACCACGTGCAAGCGCACCTCCGCTCGGGTGGTGCAGACATACGCCACATTGGTGGAGTCAAACCGTTGGCGGGCATGTTCCAAATCCCACACCGCGTGGGCCTCAGTCTCGGCCAACACATGCTGTGGCACCACAACGCCGGGCACCCCAAAAACAGCGGGGTCCAATGGAGCCGGCATGAGGGTGTCTGAATTGTGTACGTCAGAATCTCCAAACCGCGTGATGACCACCGGGTACTGCAGCCCCTTGCTCTTGTGCACCGTGAGGATGCGCACGGCGTCTGGCCCGGGCAATACACGAATGGACTGCTGGGAACCCTTGCGCTGCCAATGGGAGAGAAAACCGGAAATGCCGTGGTCCATAGCGGCCCGCTCCGAAGTCAATTCCATCAGCGCTTCGGCGTGTGCAGGGTAGCGTTTGTCAGCGTCGAGGCTGCGCAAAACACGGCCCATGCATTCTCCCAAAGGCAGGGCCGACCATTGCGCCCGATCAAAGTCCGGGACCAAGTCCTTGACCAGGCCTTCGGCATCAAGGGTGCCAAACCTGCCCTTAGAACCATTGGTTCGGGTGTACTCCACCCATGTGTGGTGCTTGGTCAAATGTTCTGCCTCGTTCCAAGGACGACCGGCTTCCACTTCCATGGCGCCCCATGCTTGAACGAATTTGAGCAGCGGCCCTGGCGCCTCTGGGTCCACCACCAGCTCCAACAGCTGAACCACAGCCAAGGCCGCTGGATGACGGCCCAATGCCAAACTCTCATCCGTAAATGGCACGATGCTCGGTGTGCAGCCCAGCAAAAACTCAGCAAGCTGTTTGGCTTCTTTGTTTGTCCGCACCAGCAGCGCAATGTCTCCTGGAGAGAAACCATCTTCCTGCGCTTGGCGAATGCGGGCCTCCATCCACAGGCACACCGACTCAAAACGCTCTTCGGCCGTCTCACCCTGCACAACTTCGACCTCCACAGCTCCAGGGAAATCCTTGCGGGGCTCCTGTTCAGATCCTGCATACACCCCGTTCAAATCCGCCCCCAAGCTTTCGCCCAGGGTGGTATACAGCGCGTTATTAAAGCCTACAATTTCTGGTGCGCTCCTCCAATTGTCGAGGATGGGCTCGTCTTCAAAAGCCGCGTCCATTTGTCCAGCAGCATCGCTCAAAGCAGGCGGCAAACCACCAGGAGCGTCGGAGACCAAATCAGGCAACGAAAGGAGCTGGCGGTGGTCACCATTTCTCCAGCGATAGATGGCCTGCTTGGCATCACCCACCACCAGCGAGAGGTATCCCTGCGACAGCGACTCTCCCACTGCCACCGCAAGGTTATGCCATTGCGTCACCGAGGTGTCCTGGAACTCATCGATAAAAATGTGGTCATACCGCTCGCCCGTCCTTTCGAAAATGAACGGTGCGGGGTTCTCCGACACAACATCGGCAATCATCGCGTTCAACCCTCCAAGGGTGCGGACATTTTCCTCGGACTGCACCTCCATGCTGGCCCGCCGAAGGGCCGTGAGGGTGCCGATCAGAGGCAAACGCTCCGCCAACAAACGCCGCGTCCGGAAATCCCGGCCCGCCTCGCATTTGGCCTGCTCCAATTCCAATCGGGCCACCGCCTCAAGCTGCTCCTGAAAAGGCGCAATGGCAGCGGCGCCATCTTGATCTGTTTTGCGGGCCCATTGCCCTTCCTCTAGCCCCTTTTTGAGGGTGCTCCCTCGCTCCTCGACATTCCCTGCCACAATGCTGGGAAGCCAATTGCCCATGACCCAATTCCTGCTAAAGACTCCGTCCAATCCCGCGGAAGAAAGGGCCACCATCAGTTCTCGGGCAGCCTTGCGCAATACAGCGCGTTTTTGGCTGACCTCCTTCCGCAGGCCATCCTGAACTTCCAAGAATTGGGCGGGCGTCCATGCTGTATATGCCTGCAGAAGAGGCTGCATTTGCTCCTGCTCAATGGCCTTTCCAATGTCGATGAGCTGCCGGCGCACTTTGGCATCGCGGTCATCCTCAACAGCTTGCTCCACAAACCGGCCCAACAACTCGGTCAGATCCTTGTCTCGCCCCATCCGGTCTAAGACGCGATCCACCGCGGTTTCCAACAGCCGCTCCGTGTCGAGTTCAATCGAAAAATCATGCTCGAGCTGCAAGTCCGTGGCGAAACCCCGAACCAAGCCCCCAACAAACTTGTCGAGTGTCATCACAGAGAGCTCGCCGTAATGCCGTTGAAGGGTGCGCCGCAGCTGTGCAGCACGCGCGGCCAAGGTCGCCTCATCGAGGCCTGTGGCCAGCATCAAACCGCTGAGGTGCTTGCTTTGGGTGATGTCCAGCGCCAAGGTGTCCAGCTCTGAGATCACGCGGTCCTTCATCTCTTGGGCCGCCTTGTTGGTGAAGGTCAGTGCCAAAATCCGACGAAAGCGCAACGGCTCCAGAGATCCCAAGCAACACGCGAGGTAAGCCTCGACCAAACGAAACGTCTTGCCGCTCCCTGCAGAGGCCCGCATGACGCGAAAACCTCCGGCCACCCCCGTCCCTTCACCGCCGTTGGCATGGCTCTGCGCAGCTTGCTTCATGGACTCCAAGTTCGCCCATGCTCAGAAGCTACCCAAGCCCCTTCACAGGCTTTTGGTGAATCATTTGCAACCCGCACCACTCCTCATCCGTTACTACAGCAGGATATTCGCAACATGCACGCCACACTCTTTTCTGTTCAATCCCTCGTTGTTGCCACATTCATGTTTGGCCTCATGGCCACTGGATGTAAGCCGGAACCCATGCATGGCGGCCCCGGAACCCTCACCCTGAACGCCAACTTCAGTTTTAATGGCGACTCCGTTTTGGTGGGCCGGACAGCGTTGGACGATGCAGGCAATCACCTGAGGTTAGAGACCTTTTCCATCTACCTGGGTGGCATTGAACTGCTGAACGACACCGGCGCCATTCGCCTTTCCGACGCAGAAAGGTGGGACGCCGGCGCCCCCAATGCTTGGAGCTACATCGTCCAGCCTGGCACCTATTCGGGTTTCCGATTGCACTTGGGTGTGCCCACTGAGTTCAATACCGATACAGACCCCACCATTTGGCCCAATGACCATCCCTTGGGCGTCAATGGCAGCGCAGGAATGTTTTGGAGTTGGAACACGGGGTACATCTTCAGCAAATTCGACGGCAAAGCAGACACCACCGGCGGCGAAAACTTCATCCACCCCTATGCCTTCCACATTGGCGGAGACGATCAACTGATCGAGGTCAAATACAACGAGCCGTGGACCGTCGCAGAATGCAGCGACCACGCCTTTGCCTTGGAAGGTGAATTGCTCGACTTTCTGGTCAATGGAAACGACACCATCGATGTCAGAGAGGACAATGTCACCCATACAGGCGACAACCTGGCGCTGGCAGAGCGCTACGTGGCCGGACAATCGGCTGCTGTGACCTTGGTCAAGAATTGATGCAGTCCTGCACTGTATCTTGAATCCATGATGCCTTCAATACCCACCGCTCATGCCCAACGCCTCGCGTTGTGGTGCTTGGCGTGTGGATTGGCTGGCCACCACGGGTTGCAGACCCGATGAAACCATCGAATGCAAGGAGCCTCCTGGCACCACCCCTTATGTCATTGACATTCCGCCGTTTTTTCCTCCAATGGACATTCCGCCGGACAACCCCATGACGGTAGAGGGGGTGGAATTGGGCCGGTTGCTCTTTTGGGAAACCGGATTGAGCTCGGACAGCAGCATCAGCTGCGGAAGTTGCCATTTGCCCTCCTTTGCCTTTGCCGACCCCAATCCCGTTTCTACAGGTGTTGACGGAGCTCAAGGCACCCGCAATGCGATGGCCCTTGTCAACATGGGATGGGTACAACACTTCTTCTGGGACGGACGCGCCGCTACCCTTGAGGAGCAGATTTTGGATCCCGTTCCCCACCCCGACGAAATGAACCTGCCTTGGGCAGAGGCAGAAGACCGATTGGCTGGCGATTCCGAGTATTCGGAGCGGTTCCGCAACGCCTTTGGCGAAGCTGGTGTTTCCTCCGAAAAGGTGAGCAAAGCCATTGCGCAATTCCTGCGCACCATGATTTCTGCCGACAGCAAATTTGACCAGTGGCGCCGCGGCCAGACCGAGCTGTCCGAGCTGGAATTCCAAGGTTATGAGATCTTTAACCGAGAAGGCGGAGACCCCGAAGTGGTCAGCGGTGGCCAATTTGGAGGCGACTGCTTCCATTGTCATGGCGAAGCCGGGCTTCAATTCTCGGACTACCTGTTTCACAACAATGGCTTAGATGCCACATTTGGAGCCGACGCAGGGCTCGCCGGCATTACCGGCGTCGCGTTGGACAGTGGCCGCTTTAGAACCCCTACGCTGCGCAACGCAGCGTTGTCCCCCCCCTACATGCACGATGGGCGCTTCCAAACCTTGGAAGAGGTCCTGGAACACTACAATTCCGGCGGTCAACCTTCGCAAACCATCGACCCCTTTATGAAGTACGCTTCAGGAGGGCTCATGCTGCAAGCTCAGCAAAAGGAAGCGCTCATCGCCTTCCTTCATACCTTGACCGACACTGCGTTCGCTTCCAATCCTGCGTTCGCGGACCCCCACTGAACGATGAACCTCCGCCGAATCCTGCTGACGCTCGGACCCGGCATCCTCTTCGCTTCCACCGCTATAGGCACGAGCCATCTTGTGCAAGCCACCCGCGCCGGAGCCGATTATGGATTCGCATTGCTGTGGGCCGTTCTCGCCGCCAACTTGGCCAAGTACCCCTTTTTTGAATTCGGTACCCGCTACGCCAATGCCACGGGAACGTCGCTGATTGCAGGCTACCGAACTTTTGGCAAGTGGGCCTCATGGACCTACCTCATCCTCACTGCCCTTACCTGCGCTTTTGTGATGGGTGGTGTGGGCATCGTCACCGCCTCGTTTTTGGACCACCTCTTTGGCGTGTCCCAGACCTTCGGGTTCAACGCCACTCCTCATGTTGCCGTCATCACCTTCACGGCTTGTGTGGGTCTTCTTTTCATTGGACGGTTTGCAGCGCTCGATAAGGTCATCAAAGCCATCAGCCTGGTGCTGCTAATCGGCACCATTGGGGCCACAATAGGGGCACTGATCCACACACCCATCGCTGCAGTTCCTCCCGCACCGGCCGGGTTCAACCCTTGGAAGGGGGCAGAATTCACCTTTTTGATCGCCCTGCTCGGGTGGATGCCTTCTGCCGTCGATCTGAGTCCCTGGGTGAGCATCTGGGCGCTCGAGCGATACAAGCAGACGGGATTCACCCCTCAGTTGCGCAATGCGTTGAGAGAATTCAACCTCGGGTATGTCTTCTGCGTGGTGCTGGCCTTGTGTTTTCTGTTGCTTGGCGCACTCCTGCTCCGCACCCATGATGTGTCCTTGCCCAGCGGGACTGCAGCCTTTGCCGCCGGCATCATCGGCCTTTACACAGAAGTCTTAGGGCCGTGGAGCGCTCCTTTTGTAGGGTCAGCAGCCTTTGCGGCCATGCTCGGGACCTGTATCGCCTGTCTGGACGGGTTTAGTAGAAGCTTTAGCCATGGCATCGCCGCCTTGCGCGATGCCCCTGTCCAATTGAGACACGAGAGGACCAGTTTGATCCTGATTTCACTGGGGGCACTGTTGCTCATTATTGCCTTCCCCGAAGACATCCGAACGCTCCTCGATCTGGGGAATATCCTCAGTTTCTGCATCGCCCCTCCTTCAGCATTGGCCATGCTCATTTTGGTCACCCGCCGGCAATTTCCAGAAGCAGCCCGTCCCAAAGTTTGGTTGCGCTGGAGCGCCTACTTGGGCCTCACTTTTTTGCTCGGGCTCACCCTCCTCTTTTTGCGAAGTCTACTGTGACCGCCTATCCTGCGCAGACAGAAGTGACCAACCCAAGGTGAACAAGTCCACCGCCCCAAAGCATTTGGAGGAGGTGGTACAAGTAATTTTCTCACATGCAATCGGCGTGCCGTAACAAAAGCGGCTTTCCCCCCGTATGGAACAACATGGTCCTCCACCGTTGGCTCCTTCTCATCCTACCCTTCGCTGCGCTCATTGGACCAGCATCGAAGACAACGGCACAGTGCCCGGTTTTTCTGGGTACAGAGAACATTGATGCGTTGCCAGCGACCGCCGGAACACCCCATTGGTTTCAATGTGTGGGCAGCGTCACCGCTGACCCCGCCCCCTTTAATTTCGAGCTTACAGCCGCCCCTGCCAACCATACCGGCGTGGTCATCGATTGGGGGGACGGTTCCGCACCAGAAGTCATCGGCAACTGGAACGGCACCAACGCATTGTCCCACTCCTATGCGCCGAGTGAATGGCAGACGTACACGATTGAAGTCATCACAAATGCTTGTCCATCAGGACAGCAAGGCCTGTTGGTCTACGAGCCAGAAAATCCCGGAGCGGTGCTGGTATACGGCGACAACAATTCTGGCTGTGCCCCCTTTGACGCCTTCCCCAAAGTGGACATCAACCTGGCTTTTAGCCCTACCTGGAGCTTTAGTTTGGACTGGGGCGACGGTTCGGCTCCCGACAACTTCACCATGAGTGAAGTGCTCTCAGACCCGACTTACGACACTTTGAAGTTCTCATCCAGTGTGGGCGATGAGATTTACCGCATCCTTGGCGCATCGCACACCTATGATGCCCAGAATTGTGCATCGGGGGAATGCGACCACACGCTCACACTCACCTATTCCAACTACTGTTCAGTCAGAGGGGCCAACACGCCATTTGTTCCAGGCGGCAGCATTGTTGGAACCGGTTACAAAGAAGCCACATTGGGCAATGCCTTTCTGACGTGGGACGTTGATGAAGCCGAGGTGGAAGTGTCAGACCCCGTGCTGTGCTGGCCTCAGAACGAAACCTCCGTGAGCAACGGCTCTTGTCCCAATTGCTGTGCTTCGTCATCTGGAAACAACATTGGTGGAAACGGAACAGTCAGGACGGAAAAATGGGATTTTGGTGTAGCGACCTACATCGGTTCAGGTCCTGACCCCACCGATTGGATTGATTGGGGGGCAGACTGTGCAAGCCAACAAGACCATCTGCTGTCTTTTCCAGGCCCCGGTGTCTACACGGTTACACTCTACACACAGAACCACTGTGGCATTGACACCACCACCATGGACATCATGGTCACCCCTCCGCCTACGGTTGAGGTGACTTCCAACATGACCACCCTCTGTCCCGGGGAGCCCTTCCAGTTCAACACCGTCGGTTGGGATGCCAGTCCGCCCCTGACGGCCGAAGACTTGAGTTTCAACTTCACCTATGGCAATGGTGCCTATTCCACGACCATCGCCATGGTCGACGGGCTCATCCCATTCGAGGGCATTCCCGCCCAGCCGGGGTTTGTTTACGATGCAGCCGGGGTTTACAATGCCTCGGTTCAAGTCTTTCCTACCCTTGCGCCCGCGTGCTATGGAGCCGGTGTCATCCCCGTGACCGTATTGTCGCCGCCCCAAGCCGACTTTGTGCTGCCCGGTGATACCTGTGCCGATGCCTTGGATGTGCAACCAATCGATGCTTCACAAGACGCCGTCAACTACACTTGGAGCTTAGACGGTGTGGGCGTCATCGGCACAGGTCCCGCACCGCCCAGTATTGCAGTGAACGGCCCTGGAAGTTTCACCTTTGAACTCGAAGTCACTTCGTCCAATGGGTGCACCGACGACCAAAGCCGCACCCTCGTTTTGGCATCATTGCCACAAGCTGCATTCGCGGCGGAGAGCGCGTGTATGGGCAATCCCGTCATCTTAGATGGCAGTTCTTCCACTACAGACGCTGCACAAGGAGGGGCGATTACCGANTTCGCTTGGACCGTCAATGGCGAGGAACTCAATGGGGAGACCACTTCCTTTGTGATCGATTCAGCAGCCACCTACCCGGTAACGTTGGTGGTGACCACCGCTACCGGCTGCCAAGACATCGTGGTGTCTTCGGCCACAGTCCTGCCCCGTCCCGGCATCTCATTGGCCACTTCGGACACCGTTGGGTGCAGCCCCTTGAGCATTCCCCTGTTCGCCACGGACACTACAGGCAGTGTTTCTAACAGCACGCTCAATTGGAATTTCGGTCACGGATCAGCCAGCCAATTGGATGCCGACGGCACACACACATGGCCCCCCAACAATGGCGAGGACACCGTGCAGTACACGGTCATCGTAGAGGCAGGCATCGGCACGTGTACCGATTCAAAAACGGTCAGCGTATCGGTGGCTCCTGCACCCTTTGTGCAAACTTCAGGCGGAGAAGTCTGTAGCGGCACATCGTTCAATTTCCAAGGAAATGCCTTCAACCTTGGCAGTGGCGGAGAGTGGTTTTGGGAAGTGGACAATGTGTGGTCCGGCGCAGCGCAGGACTACGGCACCATCACCAGTGATTTTCAAGGGTTCTCCTACACTTTCGAAAACCCCGACCAGCTGACCGACACCGTGACCATTGACTTGGCTGTCAGCCGTTCCAATGGCTGCGCTGCCACCACTGCCGCCACGTTGCTCGTTAGGCCTGCCTTCGCACCGACCATCAGCGACGCAGAAGGATGCGCCCCCTTCGCCTTCACTGTCCCCAATCAACAGGCCCTTTCCATCGATTGGGATTTTGGTGATGCCGCAAATCCTGGAGCGGAAGGAGCCACCGGCCACCTGTATACCGCCGCTGGCAACTACCTCGTGGTGGGGCAAGGCACCAGTGTCTTTGGTTGCTCCGGCAGCGCCTCTGCTGCGGTGGAAGTCTTTGACACCCCCACACCGGCCATCACGGCAGAAAATGCGCTCTGCGCGCCAGAGCCGGTAAATCCGCAACGTTCTGACACTCCAGCAGACGGTGCGACCTCTTGGACGCTTCAAGTTGATTTGGGCAACACCTACCCATGGAACGGAAGCACGGACACCCTGCTTTCCTTGTCGCCGGGAACCCACCTGTTGACCGTCTTGGCCTCCAACGACCAAGGCTGCTTGGCACAAGCATCCACGACCGTCCTCGTCCAAGAAGAAGTCAGCGCCGACTTTTCCCTTCCCGAGGCAGGCTGTGAACCCATTCCCTTTGCCATCAATGACCTCTCCATATCCAGCGGAGCCATCGCAACATGGACCATTGATACGCCTTTTGGAACCGAGACCTTGACCGGAAACTCGCCTTCAGCCCCTCAGTGGACCGCGACCCCAGGCGACCCCGGATCGGGCGGAATATCGGCGACATACAACGTCGAACTTCAGGTGATCGACCCGCTCACAGGGTGCAGCGCCACAGCGTCAGATTCCATCACGGTGGAGCCCCAACCTTTTGGTCAACTTGTGATTGAAGGGCTGAGCGGATGCGACGTTCAAGCCACCTTTAGCTACACGGGAACAGCAGACTCCTTGATTTGGGATTTTGGAGATCCATTCTCTCCAGATGTGGAAATCACCACCGTGAATGTGGTCTCCCACGCCTATCCAAATCCGCTCGGCACTGGATACATTACGGTGGCATCCGTTACGGCCATTTCAGAAGGCTGCAGCGATTACGATGCTTTGGACTTGGAAGTGCCCGCTTTGCCTGTGGCTGACTTTTCCATCCCCGACACCCTCTGCTTGGGTGAGGCAGTAACCCTTGAAAACCTATCCTCAGGCGTTCCCTTGGACCTTGGAACGGCAGGGGGCGCGTGGACTTGGATCATTGGAGGTGATACCCTGGTCGGGTTTGAGCCAACAGGCCCCATCGCCGACACCAACCTCCTCAATTCCGGGCCGTTGAGCAATGCCATACTGCCAGTGAGCTTGAATGTGGTCCATCCAGAAAATGGCTGCAGTGATCTGATTGCGACACAGGTTGTGGTGCTCGGACAACCACAAGCCAGCTTCATCCTGACGCCAGACGTTGTGTTCGACGCCCCGTATGTCACCAACGTCATCAATATGAACCAAGGGCCTGCTGGGACAACAGCGGTTTGGGACATCGAGTCCGGTGGCATCTATGACACCAACGACGGCAGCATAACATGGGCAGATGACGCCTACGGCACCCAATTGGTTCAAGTCACCTTGGACAACTTCGGTTGCTCCGATTCTCTGTCTGCAGCGATCACCTTGGTCCCTCCTGTACCCTCCATCAGCTTTGTGGGAGACACCGTCAGCTGTGCGCCACTGCAGGCCGTATTTATTCCTTCCATGGAGAGTGCCATCGACAGCCTCGTTTGGTCCTTTGGACAAGGGGCCACAAGGGTCGTCACCGACCTGTTGACCGACCCTGTAGGATACAGCTACTTCGAACCCGGCATCTACACCGTCTGGGTCACGGCATACGGCCCAGGAGGAAACACAGTCTCAGAATCGCAAACCGTCACGGTACTCGAGCAGGTCAATGCAGGCTTCACGGTCTTCCCCAATGAGTGCGTGGAAGTAGGCGACGTGATCGAATTGACCCCCAACTTCGACTACGGCGATGCCATTTACACTTGGAACTTTGGAGACGGCTCTGAATTCGAGTCTCCAGATGGCAGCATTGTCACCCACACTTACAGCGCCGCGGGAGACCCAAACATCACATTGGCCATCGAAAATGCGCTGTGTACCGACAGCACGGACCGCACCACCTGCGTCATTGAATTTCAAGGCGGAACCGTGGGCGTACCCTCTGCCTTTACACCCACGTTCGGCGGCGATGGAAGCGGTTCTCAAGCCTATGGCGACGACGACCTGCGGAACAATGACGTGTTCTTCCCCCAACTGCGCGGCAACCCCATTTCATACAGCTTTACGGTATACAACCGTTGGGGAGAGCAAATCTTTAGCACCACCCAGCCCAATGTCGGCTGGAATGGATACTTCCAAGGGAAGCTCTGCAAACAAGACGTTTACGTGTGGCGGGTGGCCGCTGTCTTCTTAGACGGTACCACAGCGGAGCAAGCTGGCGATGTGACCCTGATCAGACGATGACTGGATTTCGAAATACAACGTTGACCACTGTCGTACTCGGCATGGTCTTGGTCGCCACAAGTGGTCAGGAAGCGCGTGCGCAAGATGCCCAGCTCACGCAATTCTACGCCGCTGCCACGCACCTGAATCCTGCATTTGCTGGAGGTACCCTCGAGAACAGGTTCAGCTTCCATTACCGGAACCAGTGGCCTGGTATTCCAGGCCGTTTCGTCTCCTACGGGGCCTCGTACGACGTGTTCATTCCCAAGATCAACAGTGGAATCGGGGTGGTCTTCTCCTCTGATGAAGCCGGAACGGGCGGACTGGGCACCAGCTCCTTTGGTTTCCAGTACAGCTATGAAGTGCCCTTGGGCGAAAAGCTGTCCTTTAGACCAGGACTTCAACTGGGTTGGAGCAGCCGCGGGTTGCTCAATTGGAACGACTTGGTGTTTGGCGACCAGTTGAACAGAGGCACTGCGGGTTCAGGAGCCACAGCATCCTTGGAGGGCTTGTCGAATTTCCAGTTGGTTCGGAACTACTTCGACGTCGCTGCTGGCGGCGTTGTCTACAGCAAGCGTTTTTGGCTGGGGATGAGCAGCCGCCACTTGAACAGCCCATCGGAAAGCCTGACCGACGCCACCACTGCACCTGTTCCCATTTGGTTCAGCGCGCACACCGGTGTCCGCATTCCCTATGTGAGCGGCCCCACCGGAGCTGAACAGGACTTTTTGCTCGTGGCTTCGTACCGCTCCCAAGGCGCCTTCGACCAAATGGATTTTGGGTTTAGCATCGACAGCCCCTTCCTCACTTATGGCATTTCATACCGACAGATCTTGATGAAGGCAGCGCCCGACGGTGCACCGAACCACGATGCCATTTCATTGCTACTCGGGCTCACTGAAGACAATTTCCGAGTAGGTTACAGCTATGACATCACGGTGTCAACCCTTGGGTGGGGCATTTCAGACGGCGCCCACGAAATCACGTTGAGCTACGTGTGGAGAACGCCCAGTCATTTGCGCACACGCCCGCACCGCATTCTGCCTTGCGCAGAATTCTAGAAAGGCAGGGCCAGAAGGATCAGCCGGGCAACACGTTGACCTCGCGCTCAAGCTCTACACCAAAGCGTTTCAAGACATCCTGCTGCACATCCTCGGCCAGTTGCAGCAATTCAGCACCCGTCGCACCGCCTTTATTGACAAGCACCAATGCCTGCCGATCATGGACGCCATGGGTGCCGCGGTCATGGCCCTTCCAACCCGCTTGATCAATCAACCAGCCTGCCGCCAGCTTCATACCTCCTGGAGTGGGGTATTGTGGCATATCTGGAAACTGCTTGGCCAGGGCGAGGTGGCGTTCTTGATCCACGATAGGGTTCTTAAAAAAGCTGCCCGCATTGCCGAGCACTGCCGGGTCAGGCAATTTGCTTTGCCGGATTCCAATCACGGCGTCTGACACCGCTTTGGGGGTAGGTTCGGTAACGCCCGCAGCCTTCAATGCCGCCTTGATTGCGCCATACTCCATGCGCAATTCCGGGGTTTTGAGCAGATGAAACGTCACCGAAGTGATCACGTACCGCCCCTTCAGGGCCCGCTTAAAGACACTTTCTCGATAGCCAAAAGCACAATCAGAATGGGCAAACTGATGCGTTTCTCCGGTGGCCACTTCGACCGCTTCCAAAGAATGAAAACGCTCCTCCAACTCCACACCATAAGCACCAATGTTCTGCATGGGGCCCGCGCCCGTACTTCCTGGGATGAGCGACAGGTTTTCCAAACCATACCAACCTCTGTCCAACGCCGTCATCACAAATTCGTGCCAAGAGACGCCCGCACCCACCCGCACCAAGACGCCTTGGTCCGTTTGTCCAACTTCGGTCACCCCGTCAATGCCCATCTGCAGCACCAAGCCCGGCAAATCACCAGCGAGCAGAACATTGCTGCCCCCACCCAGCACATGGAGCGCACAATCGTGTTCCCGGTGCCATGCCAAGGCCTCCTTGACCTCATCTTCTGAGGTACAAGACGCGAAATGCTCGGCCTGCGCCGGCAATCCAAAAGTGGTCCACTTCTGAAGGGACGCTTGAGTTAGAATACGCACCCAACGAAGAAACGGCGCTCAGGATGGCTTATTCAGCTGCCGGACCCAAGCGTTCCAACCGCAGCATGTTCCTTAAGCGCATCCGGTAAGCTTCTTCCGTCAAAGACAAAAGGGTTCCCGCCTCCATTCCTTGCAACAAACCCGCGATATGTAGCCTATCCGGATAGGTCTTGACCACCAACACGTGCACCATGTAACGCGTGCCCATTTGCTGGTGTTCAACCAACCTTTCTGGCGATTCCAGGGCATATAAGGACCTCCCATCGGGCGTCGTGAACCACTGCGGAAATAATTCGGATGGCATTCGCGAAAATTAGCGCTTCGGACACCGTTGATTTTCGGAACTTCCATCCATGACCACATCCACTCGCAACATGGCCTTTCGGCCAGCCATTATGCTGTTTCTGGGCGCTCTGTTGGGAGGCGGTGGACAGGGTGAAATCTTCGCCCAAGACGACAACCGCGGCTACAAGGTGCAAGTGGGCGATGCCGTACCCGACTTCTCGCTCACAGACCTCGACGGAAAGACCTGGTCCAAGGAGTCCCTGATGGGCTCGGTCTATGTCCTCCAATTCACCGCTTCTTGGTGCAGTGTGTGCCGCAAAGAGATGCCCCATTTAGAGAAAAGGGTATGGCAAGTCTTTCAAGACGAGGGAGTGATGCTGCTGGGGGTCGACTTGGATGAACCGGCCGAAAAAGTTCAAGGCCTCGTGGAAGCCACCGGGGTCACCTACCCAGTTTGCTTGGACCCGGGAGGCGCGCTCTTCTCAGCCGTCACCCTTCCTAAAGCCGGTGTGACGCGCAATGTGGTGGTAGACCAAGAAGGCCGCATTGCTTTTCTGACACGTCTCTTCAATGAGGAGGAGTTTGAGTCCATGATCGCCGCCATCGAAACCCTGAACACTTCCTCAAAATGAGCAAGGATTTCACCCAGAAAAGAAAGGAGGCAGAAACGCTGTATGCCCAGAAAAAGTGGGGCCAAGCGGAACAGTTGTTTGCCGAGGTCATGGCTCAAAATGAAAGCGCAGGATTGCCTGCAGATGGGGACATCATACACGATCACGCCGTCTGCGTTTTCCAACAAGGCCGAACAAAAGAAGCGCTACAGGCTTTTGATCGCGCCGTAGCATTGGAGCCGGACCACGCCTACCGCTATGCTTCGCGGGCATGGATTCGGGCCGCCATGAAAGATGTGGATGGCGCCATTGCCGACTACAAAAAAGCCTTGGAACTCGATCCCGAAGACGCCATCACCTTGAACAATCTCGGACTCCTAGAAGAGCAGTATGGCATGCGCAAATCTGCCCAAGAAAAGTTCAGACGCGCAGACACCCTCATGGGCATATTGAAGGACGCTGGCGTGGATCCTCCGCAGGCATCCGAACCTGAAACAGTGCCCGAAGTCACCCAAGAAACAGAAGCACCTTCCACATTGTGGCGGGAAATGACCACCGTCTTGACCGATGCACGTCAACGCAAAGCGTTCTGGACCTTTGTCAAAAGAGGATTCCGATCATGATCCGGTCAGGAGATTTTCTTGACCGCATCGTGACCAAGCTCAGCGGGCTTGACAAGGACACTTGGGGCGAGATCACCATTCTGCTTCCCGGCCGCCGCGCAGGCCGCAAACTCCAAGAAGCACTCATCCAAGAAGCTGGACCCGGAAAGTGGCTGCCCCACATCTCCACCCTGGGAGAATGGAGTGCAGAACAGCTTGGGCTGACCGTTCCCAATAAGATGGAACTGCTCGTGGAGCTCCAGCACGTCGCCGAAGGCATGCGGCTGCACCACACACTACCCGAGTGGGGGTCTTTTGACCGGTTCCAACCCTGGGGGATGGCCGCTTTGGCTGACTTCAACGCCGTAGACCATCACCTGCTCGAGGCCAGACAGGTTTTTCGCGACCTCCGCAACATCAAAGACATCGAAGCCTGGAGTTTTGGTCGTCCTGATCTAACCGCTGGACAACAGGCGTTTTTAGCCCAATGGAACACGTTGCACCCGTTGCACACCGCCTTCCATGCCCACCTTGAAGACCATGGTTCCTGCACGTCGGGCATGCTCGCCCGAAAAATGGCCACCGAAGAAGGGGCTTTGCGCCAAGTTTCTGGACCGGTTTGGATGGCCGGTGCCAATGCACTCACCCCTGCTGAGCATAAAACAGTCGACCGTCTGGTCCAATCGGGCTGGGGGGAATGGATTTGGGATACGGACCGCAGCTACGTCCAAGAGGGACTCGAAGCCGGACGGTTTGTGCGGGAAATCGTCAGCAAACAGCGGCAATCGGAATTGCCCCACCCGATGGCTGACATCACCGGTTCAGCCAACGACAAGGTCCGCGATTGGAACTTGGTAACGTGTAGCTCGCGGACCATGCAGACACAGTATGTGCGACAACACCTCGAGTCCATTGGAAAGAAAGACCTCGATCGCGTGGCCGTCATATTGCCTTCTGCCGATCTGGCGCCCTTGGTGCTCGCCTCGATTCCAAGCTCCGTTGAGAAGGTCAACCTCACCATGGGTGTTCCCCTGGACCGGACACCGTTACGCAGCTTCCTCCACCTGCTATTCGGACTTCACGGAGACAACGGACGCCTTCACCACAGCAGGGTGCGCGGTCTCTTGGCACATCCGCTCACCCGAGCGCTTCACCCAGAAGCTGCTGAACAATTGGGGCCACTCACACGGCGATGCACCCAGCAAACCCTCATTCGGTTAACCCGCCAGGACCTCAAGGACTTTCCCAAGGTCGAGGCGGTCCTGGAACCATGGTGGGCCGGCCAGCAAGCCGCCGCGGAGGACCGGGATGATGGGACCACCGCCGTGCTCTCACGGGCCGCACGTTGGACAGGCGACAACCCCAAATCCCTTCCCAAAGACCCGTGGCTCAGCGCCACGTGGATGGGGTTCCGCGACGTGGTCGCCCTGCACGAGCGCAGCATAGAAAAAACCGGTACACCCCCGAACCTCGCCGAAACACGCAACCGCGTCCAAAGGTGGATGGCACAGCATGCTGTAGACTTGGCAGGTGAGCCGTTAGAAGGCCTGCAGGTCATGGGATTGCTCGAAAGCAGAGGGCTCGACTTCGACGAAGTCTTTGTGCTCGATGTCAACGAAGGCACACTCCCAGATGGAGCGCCTCCACCATCTTTTATGCCCTTGGATCTCCAACGCTCCATTGGCCTTCCCGGCCGGCCCGAGCGCGACGGAATCTTCTCCGCATACCTGCACCGCTTGCTGCACCGATCCCGCAAGATTCACCTGCTATGTGTTGGTGCCGACTTGGGAGACAGTGGGACGGAGCCCAGTCGGTTCTTGGGTCAACTCGAAGCCTGGGCCAAATCTTCGCTTTCGGGCGTGGCGGTCAACAAGTCGCTCTGGTCTACACCGCTGCCTGACCCCGCACCACCCGTACCTGCTTTGGGTTGGAGTGCCTCGGCCCGCGAATCCGTCGACGCCATGCTCACCAACGGCATCAGCCCATCGGCATTGAACCAAGCCCTAACATGTGAACGCCAGTTCCACTACCGATATGTCTTGGGTTTGGGCGAAACCGACACCGTGGAGGAACACCTCGAGGCCAGCACCATTGGCACCGTCATCCACAAAGCTGTAGAAGAAGGCCTTCAAGCGACTGTAGGACGGGTGCTGCAAAAAGAAGACCTCAAGGCCTTGGCGCGCGAAGTCAAGCCCAAGCTGGTCGACGCCCTGTCTGCCATTAAGAAAGGAGCACAAGCCGATACCGGCGAGAACGTCTTGGTTTTGCGCATGGCCGCGGCCATGATCGGCAGATGGGTGCGCGACGAATTGCGTGAATGGACCGAGGGCACCGAAGTGACCATTGTGGGATTAGAAGAAAAACTTCACCGAACCTTCATCCTCGATGATGGACGCCACATCGCCTTTAAAGGCGTGGCCGATCGTGTTGAAGTACACCGAAACCCAAGGGGCGAGGTGTGGCAAGTCGTCGATTACAAAACCGGCGCCGTCGAAGGCAGAGAATTGAGGCTCAAAGGCCAATGGGAAGAGACCCTGCGCAAGGGCAAGCATGGAAAGGCGCTACAGTTGCTGCTCTATGCCGCTATGCTGCGCGACAAACACCCCGAGGCCCATGCCATTCGCTCTGCCATTCGCGCCGGGCGCAAAGGTCTCGGCGATGCCACCAGTTTGCTCACCCTCCATTGGGACGGAGCAACCCTGCTGAATCACGAGCATGATGACGCCCTCAAGACCTGGCTCGGAGAAGTGGTTTCTACACTGTTGCCGAACAACGATGAAGACACCGTTGCGCACAACGAGGACAGCAAATGGTGCGCCGATTGCCTCACGCTGGAGTAGATTCACAATATGGAGGCCGGCCCAAAATCCAACGATGGCAATGCCTTAAAAAGGGTATTCATCATCGCCTATTACTGGCCTCCAGCGGGAGGCCCCGGTGTCCAGCGTTGGCTCAAATTCTCGAAGTACCTCCCAGAGAACGGATGGCAACCGACCTTATTGGTCCCTGACGGAGCCGCCTATCCTGTATTGGACGCAACATTGGCGGACGATATCCCCGAAGGCATTGAGGTGATCAAGGTCCCGATTTTCGAGCCTTACGACCTGGCCATTCGGCTGTTTCAAGGAAAGAAAAAACCCGAGCGTCTGGGCTCCTTATCCTCCACAACAAGAAGATCGCTCAGCCAAACCATCATGCTGTGGGCAAGGGGGAATTTGCTGATTCCTGACCCGAGAATTTTATGGCGGCGGCGCGCGAGAAAGGCAGGGCAAAAGGTGTGGAAACAAGCCCAAGAAGAAGGGCGTCCATTCCAAGCTCTGGTCACCACAGGCCCACCCCACAGCGTCCACCTCATAGGACTGGACTTGAAACAGAAGTTCGGAATGCCTTGGCTGGCTGACTTCAGGGACCTCTGGAGGGAAATGGACTATTTGGAAGATTTTCTTCCCACCAAAAGAACGAAACGGAGACATGCCACCATGGAACAGACCGTGGTCCAACATGCCGACAAAATCACCGTTCCCACACCCGGAGTTGGCCACTCGTTGCGGAACCAAAATGATGCGGTCAGGCACAAATTCGCTCTCATCCACAATGGTTGGGATCCCGGCGACATCCAAACAAACGACGCCCCCAGTCGAGAGGACGAAGCCAAAAAAACCGGCACCGCTTTTCATTTGGGGCACTTTGGATCGCTGTTTCCTACACGCGACATCCCTGGACTTTGGACAGCAATTCGGCGGTGGAACACGCAAGTTCCAGCAGACAGAATGCCCATTCATCTTGATCTAGTGGGCAACATCAACCCCAGCGTTCGCGCCTCTCTCACCTCCTCATTGATCGATTCTGACTGGACCGATCACGGGTACATGCCCCATGGAGATGCCATCGAAAAAATGATGGAAATGGACGCTTTGTTGCTCGTCCAGAACAACAATCAAACCGGACAATGGGCCATCCCAGGCAAAGCCTTTGAATACCTCGCCACTGGAATCCCTATTGGAGTGGTCAGTCCGATGCCAAGCGACCTCGGTGACCTCAGCAAAGAATGGGGCTTTTCGCCCACGCATCACGAAGATGTAGAGGGGTGCTCCAACATGTTAAACAACCTTCGAGCCCTACGAATCAAAACCTGAGGTCGCGATGACCTTTTCGAGGAGGACCTTGACCACCAAGATGGCAGGTTGCCTGAATGAAATCTCTGACAAACTGGATTGATGGCCCGTTTCAGAGTTCCAACCCAAGCGTTCCGCAACTTCTTGAGCATTCTGCTGGGGTTTGTACTGGGTGCGGTCAACAACCTCATCATTCTGCCATGGGCTTTCGCTGATGATCTGGGAGAGTGGGGATTGGTGCGCATCGTGATGGCATGGGCTTCATTAATTGCGCCCATCATCCTCTATGGCGCCCCCGCAGCCATGAACCGATATACGGGTGTGATGGGGCGTGCCAACAAAATCCCCAAGCTTCTGGGCACTCTGCTTTGGCCTCCCCTCCTTCTATTTAGCGGATTTGTGGCCTTGCCTGCCCTCATCTTCCCGGATGGCGTCAGCAGCATGCTCGGTTTAGACGCCGCCTACCGCCAAGCAGTGCAGCCCATTGCCCTGCTCTCAGCCATCATTACAGCCCAACTTTTTCTCGCCAGTTATCTGTCAACCAAATTGAAAACCACCCTGGCCACGTTCACTCAGGAAACGGTTTTTAAACTCGGATACGCCAGTTTAGCCTTGTGTTTGGGCCTCGGCTGGTTGGGGAAATCTGCTTTTTTGCCCGCCTACCTCATCCTGAACCTACTGGTGTTGTTGGTGCTCTTGGCGCAGTCTCTGGCCAACCAATTCAAAATCGATTTGCGCGGTATCGGAAAATCCGCAATGCGCAAGGAAATTCGTCAATATGGTGGCAATTTGGTCATAGGGAGCGGAGCTTGGGTGATCCTCAATCAACTCGACATCATCATGGTGGGAAGCCTATTGGGCCTCGACCTGGTTCCGGCATTCACTGTCGCTGCATTTGTTGCCACAGTAACCACCCTTCCACATCGCGCATCACAGCGTTTATTCCGGCCGCTCATATCCCGTGCCTTGGACGCCGCTGATTCGGTGGAGATAGACAGGCTCACCCAATTGAGTCACCGCCTTTTGCTGCTGGGAAGCGGCTGGATCCTCACCTGCATATGGGTCACTACACCTCAGATTGACCATCTCCTACAACCCGAATTCAAAGGCCTTTCGTTCGTCATTTTAGCCTTGGGTCTCGCCAAGCTGATTCAAACGTCTGCCTCAGGTTCGGCCATTCTGCTCTCTCAGTCCAACCACTTCAAAAAGATGGTCGCCATCAATTGGGCAATGGTGGCTTTGGCGGTGCCCTTAAACTTGCTCTTCATCCCTGAGTCAGGGCTGGGAATGGGCCTCGTCGGGGCGGCAATGGCAACATTCCTTTCAATCGGCATATCCACTTTGGGCCGACAAGTCTTGCTCTGGCGCATTTGGAAGCGGCTCATCCTCAGCAAACAGACCGTTCTGATCTGTGTGGTTCTTCTGCTGCCTTCCTTGATTTTGGTTCAGTGGAATCCGGGATGGCCCCACATCGTTCTCCTCTTCACAAAAAGCGCCATCGCTACTGCATGGATCGCTTTTGCCACAATCAAGCTCAACCTCGCACCTGAAGGGGTTCAATTCGCTGTTCAGAAAGCGCCTTGGTTGTCTCGGTGGCTCTGAGCTTCGATCACTGGCGAATCCACTCTTGAGTACGGTATAAGAACCCCCAGTATCCGCGCACTTTGAGGACGTCGGGCTGGCCTTCTTCAAACCACATTTTGCAATCGTAGATCCGGCCATTTTTGGGATCGCAAATGGTGCCTTCGCTCCATTCGCCATCCTCTGCCTCCATGCCACGCACGATTTGCATGCCCAAGACGCGCTGGTCTTTTCGGTCATCGCCGCATTGATCACAATGGGGGTCTTGGTCCTCGTCTGGCAAGCGAAACAACTCCACAACGGTGCCGTAGTACTGGCCGTTTTGCTCGGTGATTTCTACGATGCTTTTGACCCTGCCCGCATTCTCATCATCAATGGTTTTCCAGTTTCCAGTTAAGGATTGGGCCGACAGACAGGAGGCGGCACAGAGCAGGGCGAGGGAGAGGGCAAATCGTTGCATGGATCCAAGTTAATCGGTGGTAGACAAAGGTGGTTCATTGCTCAGCCCATCTGGCTGACGAATTCCCCTTCGGGCCTTGTTCAAAGCCGTATTTAGGTCGAATCCGATGATGAGCAGAAAACAGTTGACATTGAGCCAAACGAGCAACAGAAGTAAGGTTCCTAAAGACCCATAGAGCCGGTTGTAGCTCGACAGTGAGGTGGCAAACCAAGCAAAGGCAATCGACGTTAACACAATGAGGGCGGTTGTGGCGACCGCACCAGGCGTGATGAACCGCCACCGATCTTTGGAAAAGTCTGCCGCATTGTACAAAGCGGTAATGGTCGTGAACAGCAGCGCAAGGGTGACCAGCCAGCGGACTGCCTGAATCAATGGCAAGTCCTCGAGGGCAAGAATGCCATGTCCTGTAAGCCAATCCAAGACTGTTCCAGAGAACACAATGAGCAGGACTGCCACAATCAGGAAGATGGAAAACACCACCATCAACAGCAAAGACATTGCCCTCAACAAGAGCCAGTTCCCTTTGCGCTCCAGGTGGTGGGCCTCGTTCAAGCCCAATAGAATTCCATTGATCGCACTTGAAGCGTAAAAGAGCATCAGCACAAAACCTAGACTGGCGATTTCTGGGTGGACCCCCGTCTCCAGCAAATCAGCCACTGTACTTTCTACCAGCAAAAAAGTGTCTCCCGGAAAATAATGACGCAGTGCCTCGAAGAGGCTGTTTTGAAAATCCGCCACCGGTACGAGCGGCAATAAACTCAGCAATACCAGGATAACAGGAAAAATCGACAAGAACACCTGAAAAGCGATGGCGGCGGCACGAATGCCCAATGCACCTTCGGCCACACCCACCACGAAAAACCGAAAGACGTCCCAAGCGCTCATGCCCTGGAAGCCCCATGGGTGAAACCGTTCCAAAGGCGCAATGAGCAATCTACTCAACGGCGTGCGGCGCATCCACTGTTCCCATCGCTGTTCACCCATTTGATGGCGGTTTTATGCCCTTCAAAGAAGACGCACTTTTAAGACTGATGTCCAACGGAATGGGACTGTGCGTCAACCAGCCCAACGATACAAAATCAACCCCCGCTTCACCATAGGAACGCACGTTATCCGGGTTGAGTCCACCACTGGCCTCGGTGTGAACCCGACCTCCCACAAGGTCTACTGCAGCCCGGGCTTGGGCCGGCGTAAAGTTGTCCAACAGCAACCGGTCTACACCTCCCGCAGCAAGTGCGTCCTGCAATTCTTGCGCATTGCGCACCTCCACCACAACAGGCACCTTGCGGCCGGCAGCTTCCAAAAAATCCAAAGCGCCCTGAACGGCAGCCGCCATGCTGCCCGCATAGTCCACATGATTGTCCTTGATCAAAATCTGATCGTAGAGGCCCATTCTGTGGTTCACCCCTCCGCCAATCTGAACCGCAGCCTTCTCAAAGGCCCGGATACCTGGCGTGGTCTTTCGCGTATCCAACACGCGTGTTCCAGTGCCTTCCAACAATGCGACAACCTGCCGAGTCCCTGTAGCAATGCCACTCATGCGCTGCATGAAATTCAATGCCAACCGCTCAGCAGTCAGGATTTGACGGGCAGAACCCGATGCCCAAGCGACCACATCACCAGGCCTCACCTCGTCTCCATCTGACGCCACTGCCTTGAATTCTACATCCGGCGCACCGTATGCAAAGACCCTATTCGCTGCTTCAAGTCCAGCGATCACACCTGTTCCTTTGACCATGAATCCGGCCGTCTCCCGGGCATCCTCGGGAATGCACGCGGCCGAAGTCACGTCACCCGAACCAATGTCTTCGCGCCAAGCCAAGGCAATGGCTGTATCCATCTGTTCCAATGGCGTGGGAATATTTTCGTTCAACACGTGACCTTCTGACATGGACGGCAAGTTAATTCGACAGACCTTCGGGCATGCGCATTTCCCTGATCGTGATTGGCAAGACTTCTGCTCCATGGCTGCGACAGGGCATCGATGAGTACATCAAACGCCTTGCGCGCTACGCCCCCTTCCAATACGTGGAGCTTCCGGACGCCAAGCTCAAGACTTCTAAGCCCACACCAGATCAATTGAAGCAAGCAGAGGCGCCCATATTGTTAAAGGCCCTTGAAGATGTAGACCACGTTGTTCTGCTCGACGAACACGGCAAACAACCCCGCAGCATTGAATTGGCACAATGGATCGAGGTCCGACACCACCGCGGCATCCGACACCTGGCCCTTGTGATTGGAGGCGCTTACGGTTTTGCCCCCGAAGTCAAAGCAAAGGCCGCCGAAAAACTGGCACTCAGCGCACTGACTTTTAGTCACCAAATGATCAGGCTACTCGCCGTAGAGCAGCTATATCGGGCACAGACCATCCTAAAAGGAGAGCCCTATCACCACGAATAAATAAAGGTCAGCTTGCGAGGATGAGGACCTTGTTGTCCAAGACCTCTACCGTCCCACCATTCAAATCGAAAGACTGCTCCCCCTCCGCGGTGTCCACTTTCACTGTGCCCTTTGTGAGGGTCGTGATCATGGCAGCGTGGCGGTCAAGCACCCCCATAGCACCGTCTGAACCAGGGAGGTGCACATGACGTGCATCCCCTTCAAACAGCTTCGCGTCGGGAGTAAGGATTTCGACCTTCATCAGGCGGCGCTTTCAGCGAGCATCTTCTCTCCGGCCTCAATCACTTCGTCGATGTTGCCCTTCAAGTTAAATGCGGCCTCAGGGTACTGGTCAAGCTCTCCATCCAGAATCATATTGAAGCCCTTGATGGTGTCTTCGATCGATACAAGTACGCCGGGAATTCCCGTGAACTGCTCAGCAACGTGGAAAGGCTGAGAGAGGAAGCGCTGGACACGACGTGCACGGTGCACCACTTGCTTGTCTTCTTCGCTCAATTCGTCCATTCCGAGGATCGCAATAATGTCTTGCAATTCAACGTAACGCTGGAGGGTCTCCTTTACCCGCTCTGCAGTGCGGTAGTGCTCTTCACCCACAATATCTGGGGTGAGGATACGTGAAGTAGAGTCGAGCGGATCCACAGCGGGGTAGATGCCCAAGGAAGCAATCTTCCGGGACAAAACCGTCGTGGCGTCGAGGTGCGCAAACGTTGTCGCGGGAGCGGGGTCGGTCAAGTCGTCCGCAGGAACGTAGACGGCCTGCACAGACGTAATAGAACCCTTCTTGGTAGAAGTAATCCGCTCCTGCATCGCCCCCATCTCAGTCGCCAAGGTGGGCTGGTATCCCACAGCCGAAGGCATACGACCCAACAGGGCGGACACCTCTGAACCGGCCTGCGTGAAGCGGAAAATGTTGTCAATAAAGAAGAGAATGTCACGACCAGCGCCTTCACCCCCACCATCACGGAAGTACTCCGCAACAGAAAGTCCGCTCAGTGCCACACGGGCACGGGCTCCTGGAGGCTCATTCATCTGACCGAATACCAAGGTCGCCTGGCTGGTGGCCAATTTCTCCATGTCCACTTTGGACAAGTCCCAACCGCCTTCTTCCATGCTCTTCTCGAAAGCCTCACCATAATTGATGACGCCTGATTCAATCATCTCACGAAGCAGGTCGTTCCCCTCACGGGTACGCTCGCCGACACCAGCAAACACAGAAAGACCGTCGTGGCCCTTTGCAATGTTGTTGATGAGCTCCATGATCAAAACCGTCTTACCGACACCAGCACCACCAAACAATCCAATTTTACCTCCCTTTGAGTAAGGCTCAATGAGGTCGACCACCTTAATGCCCGTGGTCAAAACCTCGGTACTCGTGCTCAAATCCTCAAACTTTGGTGGTGTCTGGTGAATCTCTCTTGGCCCATCGCTGGACACCTTGCCGCCGTCGATGCCGTCAATGGCTGTACCCGTAACATTGAACAAGCGGCCTTTAATGGCTTCTCCAGTAGGCATACTCATGGCACGGCCCATCAAACGGGCTGACATTCCGCGACGGAGGCCTTCCGTTCCATCCATAGCGATGGCGCGGATGGTGTCCTCTCCAATGTGCTTTTGGCATTCGAGAACAAGAGGGACTTGGCCTTCACGATCGACCTCTAAGGCCTCGAGAATTTTGGGCAATGCCACGTCCGATGGGAAGCTAATGTCCACAACCGGACCGATGACTTGGGTGATGGAACCGACGTTTTGGCTCATTTGGAGCGAGGATTAACGCTTGATGCAGTGAGCCTTTTGGCTCTTGATTTCGGCGCAAAATTAACCCAAACGGACGACCTCCTGACATCCCCACGTCCTTCTCCCTTCAAACGAGTTTTCAACGCCTGTGAATTCAAGCCAAAAAGCCCTCTTTTGATGCACCATCACGCAGCCATCCTAACTTAGCAGCAGTGCACATTCACCGAGGACTCCCCCACTTTCCGCCCGGACAACGGCGCATTGTGACCACCGGCACCTTTGATGGCGTGCATTTGGGGCATCGGGCATTGCTCGACTGGATGATCCTCAAAGGCAAAGAGGAACAGGCCGAAACCACGGTACTCACTTTTGACCCCCATCCTCGACAGGTACTTTTTGGCGATGCCAGTGGCCTCGAGTTGATCCAATCCATGGACCAGCGTGCAGCATGTCTGGCGGAGACGGGGCTCGACCATCTGGTCATCCAACCCTTCAACCGCGCTTTCTCTCGACTCAAGCCCGAAGAGTTTGTTCGTGACGTGCTGGTCCAAGGACTCGGCACCACCACCATTGTCGTGGGACACGACCACCG
>JGI20160J14292_10000332_pt1 | contig 43605 bp, 38 predicted proteins | sample COG_10_FD_14292 | JGI IMG/M metagenome (IMG submission 14292) | reverse complement strand
ATAACTATTCATAACTATTCATAACTATTCATAACTATATTTATCGACCTTTTTCTTTTCAATATCAGTTCGGATATCATAAATCAAGAATGCTGTAATAATACCAATTAATATGGTAATTTCTCCAAATAAATCCTTTTTCATGATAGTTCTGAAAATCGTCATAAGCAACTGAGCGGCAAACGATACAATTACGGTTGTGTTCTTCGTTTTAAAGTGTTTAGGTATTTCTGTACTTGAAAAAATATCCGGAGTTTTCATGACAGTTAATAGATAAAGTACCATCTGTCCGATAATAATAAAGATGTCAAAACTATTGTAAATCGATATAAATAATTTTTTAATAATCGTAATTATACTCCTGGTTTCCTTGAAAATATTGGATAATTCTTTAGCAATTCTTAGTATGTTACCGATAAAGACCAATCCTATAATCGCTAAAAATCCAACTATAAACCCAAATAATAGGTTTTTTACTTTAAAACCAACGGCAATTGTTCCGATGGTTGCTGCTATCGTTAATGCAATCAAAAATGCTCCAAATTTATTCATGTTATTATATATTTGTTAGATAATTTCTTATAGTAAGAACCTGAGAAAATAATATATATTAAATTTATAAATATGCTTCATCCGATAATTAAATCTCAAAACAATTATGTAATGAGTAAACAAGTAATCTCAATACACGGCGTAGATAAAGATATCTCAAAATGGCCCCAAAACAATGAATTCGAGATCACTCTTCCACATCCAATACAAAATGTAAGTTACATCAAAATAAAGGATGTTATATTACCAAATTTTTTACACAATATAAGTGAAAACAAAGAAAATTCAAAAATTCGAATTCAGTATGCAAATCCAACATTTGGTGCTGCTACTAATATCTCCTTACATACTGGTGATACAATAGAAGATATTCAAATCCCCGATGGTTACTACACTCCAGTAAAATTAGCAAGTGTTCTTCAAAATAAAATTAATCGCGCGGTATATAATAAATTTGATGTCGAACCATTTAAAGTGGTATATAATATCATGACTAATAAGATTACAGTAGGTGTGACAGAAGGCAACTTTAAATTAATTTTAACACACGAACATAAATATAATACTCAAAAATGCATTAGCAAACCAAAAATATCCAATTATATAGATTGGGGATTGGGTTCAATTATGGGATTTGAAAAACAAGATTATACTGGAACACCTGTCGATATTTCTACATCGGACCGTTATACCCAATTAAAGACGGGATTGACGATGGACCACGATGATACCGCATGGTTAATACCATCCGTAGAACAAAACGCATCAAATAGTACCGTATCTTACATAGAGTCATCTCATTCTGTAAATACAAACAAGTACGATACAATGTATATTGAATTAGATCAGCACAACTATATAAGTGAAATCCAACCATATTCAAATAATACAAGTAGTAGTTACAACAACGATTTGGTATTCAAAAACAATAGTGCTTTTGCTAAAGTATCACTTGTTAAAAATAATGTATTTCAAGCATCGATGGTGGCACATCAATTATTCCATATGCTATCATTTAATGCTGTAGAAATAATTAGTAATTCTCACAATTATAATCCACCCATTAAATCGTTGAATAAATTAAAATTTAAGTTTAGACATCATGATGGTACAATGGCAGAATTTGATAAAGTATCACCATCGCTTACTTTAGAAATAGGTTGTTTATTGGAAGAACATAGACATCATGGAACCATACGAAATCAATTTTGAATACAATAGTTAAAATCCTAATAAATTCCTAAATATAAATTTAAACGCATTTAATTTAGGATAGCAATAATTTTAACTGGAGTTCTCGTTTAAAATAAAATATATTAATTAAATAATATATTTTAATAAATGAACTTAAAAAGAAGTGGTAATAGTAGAATATAAGATGCCAAAGAAAGTATCCAAGAAGAAAGCCTCCACTACTGCTCCTGCTTCTGTAAAAGCAGCCGCTAAATCAGCAACTGCCGCTAAATCAGTTGCCTCTAAATCCGTTGCCTCCAAAACTGTCGCCAAAAAGGCGGCCGTTGTCGAGGCCAAGCCTGAAACGGTAGAAGTCCCATCTCTATCGGACCAATTTGCTGATTTGCTATCTCAGCTATCTGCTTTGCGAACTCAGTTGTCTGCTGTAACCACTCAGGCACGTGTTCTTTCTAAGCGTTCCGAACGTGAATTGAAGCAAGCCCTAAAGGCTAGTAAGAAGAAGAAGAAGTCTGGTAGTAAGGAACCTAGTGGGTTCACTAAGCCAGCACAAATCAGTTCCGAACTCGCCACTTTCCTTGGAAAGGCACAAGGAACTGAAATGGCCCGTACTGAAGTAACTAAGGAACTTCAAAAGTATATCCTTAGTCACAATCTTCAAGATCCAGCCAACCGTCGCAACATCAATCCTGATGCTAAGTTGCGCAAACTATTGGGAATGAAGAAGTCGGACAGCCTTACTTACTTTAATCTCCAAAAGTGGATGAAGCCTCATTTTAAGACTAACAGTAACACACTAGCCGGTACTCAAAGTGCTTAATTTTCACCACTAGTAAATTAAAAATAATATTTATTCATTATAAATATTATTAATATGTATTAACAAGATTGGACTAATTGTGAAGTTGATGGTGGATAAACAAAGTTGTCTTGTTCCAACAACTGATGAAGTGACTCGTTATTTATGTAATTTTCTATAATCTTAGATTCATCAAACACCGTATCGTCTGTATTATATAATTCGAACACGTTTTGCAGACGTTTAATTTCTTGTTTATTCATAAATTCTCTAGCCATTATAAAATCTATGAATCTCGTATTATTGGACGATCTATATGTAAGAGGGTAATTATCTCGTTTGTATTGATACTCTTTGTATAATTTATAGTACTCAAACACCGTTTTGCTTTCTGTATTGTAATCATTTTGAGACAAAACACACATCCATTTAAAATCCTCGAAATTCATGTTTAAATAATGTAAAACCAAATTTAAATCGTATTTTAAGCACGTTTCGTTAACGATGTCTAAATTTCTATAGACATACCTAGATTTATACACAAACATATCCATATCGTCTGATAAACAACCGTCCTTGCATATACTATTTACCAAATTACCACAAATATGGTCTGCTTCACCCGATGCTTCATAATATTTCATACCATAGTTTTTTAACAAGGTTTTAACACGTTCGATATCTTCCTTTTTAACCCGTGTAAATGATTTTTTCAGTTCGAACAATTGATTTTTGTTTGATTTTATATACTCTGCCGAACAGTTGTCTATGATGTCATAATATTTTTGCTTGGCAATATATTTTTGTTCGTTTCGATTGATAATAGTTGCTGTTTTATTTTGAGAAGGTCTTCCATCAAATATAAATATTGCATTTATGTTATAAAGGTTGAGTATACTACATAATTTGTATATATTTGTTAAAAGCATATTTTGAGACTTATACTTATACATGTAGATACTTATATCGATTACAATTGATTTGTTTTTTAATTCATTAAGATGTATAATCTTAACCGCCTTTGTAGCATATTGTTTCATTAATTTATTAAGTAATTTGATTCCCATTTTGAATAGTAGTTTTTATTATATTTATTGAAACAAATTATTACTATTAATTCGTTTCAATTTATTCTTATTAAGATCTATTTTTACGCGTTTTTTGTTTTTTACTTTTTTTGTTTTTACTTTTTTTGTTTTTTACTTTTTTTGCTTTTACTTTTTTTGCCACTACTTTTTTGTTGTTGTCGCTTTACTGTTTTTCCATGTCGGCGCGTTTTTATTTTATTAGACGTATCAAACATTTTATCCATATGCCATTTCATCAATTCATCGGGGTCTCCAGTCCATCGTCCTTCGTATTTACCAGACATTCGTTGTTCCTTAACATTAGGATGTTTTGAAATAGGTCCAGTGGCAGATAAAACAGCAACAGCAGTTAACAACGATGCCATCGCATTTCCAATTTTACCGCTGCGAAGTTGTTTTTTTGATTTAGACAATAGTTTTGTACCGTGACTCATAGATACAACCGGTGTTTTTCTAGCATTGCTTCTTACAATATTTTTGCTTAATTCTTCTTCCATCTGTAATTTTTTGAGATAACGATGGTTTTTCCTTGTATGACGCGATTTTTTAACCTTTGTTTGCGATTTTCTTGTCTTCGATTTGGATTTAGATGATTTTTTACTTTTATAGTTAGAATACATAAATAATGTATATAGTAAATAATATATATATAATAAATATATTATTTATCTAGACCCGGGACAACTAAACAGAGTTTAATGTCATTTGGGTTGTATTTAATAATTTCTGTATAGTTTTATCCATTTTATTTAAAGAAGAATAATATTCGCTGTACTTTTGTAGTGTTTTTTTTACCTCGTCGGTTTTGTAGTATTTGCGAATTAAATTTAAGAAATTACGAAGCGTCTGTGGTGTTTTATCAAAATTTAATAAAGAAGTATTGTTTTTCTTAAAAAAATCAATAGTAGAATTATTGTAAAATAAGAGCAACCCTTTTATAACATAGTAACAAAATACGTTTGAATCTTCTTTGTATAGATTTTCCTTTATATGGTTATCAACGTTATCGTCTATTAGTATATTATAATTAAGACCCATATGGTTTAATACCTTTGTAATTTGTAACATGGAAAACATTTGTTCTGTCGTCAAACACACCTTATAAAAACTTAAACACTCTGACTTATTTGATTTATTTTCCAGCATCATAAAAGAATACAATAAACAGTTTAAATTTGTAGCCCACCATTCATTATAACTCTCGCTTAACAAATAATCACTTTTAATGCAAAATAACGTTTTCAAAAAAGACTTGACATTTATATCACTGTGTAATTCCATAAAATCCAAACACAAACTATGAAATAGTTCGTGAATCAAACATTTCAACCATTCCTCCTTTCTAAAAATCAAAATTTCACCGTCAACGCTACATCTATATGTTACTGCTGAATTCACGTGCTCTTTATTTAAAACACACATATTACTTAATGGCAACGTTTTTTCCTTGTCTGTAAGGTATAAAAATATATTAACTGTCTTCATCTTAGTTATGTTAGCATAACTTAATAGTAAATCTATCATTGCTAATACATGATGTATTGTATACTTATGTATCGTATTGCCCGGTGTTAAATTATTTAAATTAATAGTTACTTTAATATTTCTAAGAACACAATTGTATACTATAACGCGTTTTGTATGTTTATTCACAATATCGTTGAAATTATCAACGCAAAAACGACTATCGAATAAACTCGATCTAGGTATATCCTTTTTGTTATTACACTGTATTGTGTTAACTGATATTTTACGATTTTTCGACATTTTTTTTATTTTCTTATACGATCTATGTAACCCTTTGTATAAGTTTCCAATCACTTTTTTCTCAACAGAGTCCTTATTGGCTGTATTTGGAATATGTAAAAAATCAATATTATTTAATAATGTATTTATTATTTTTTCATTTGTACTCATTTATACTATAAATATAAATAATTATATTTAACTTAATTATTTATATTTAAATAGGTAGTAAATCGCTTAACACGATTAATTTATTCTTGTCCTTGTTTTTGTAAGCGTTTTCTTATTTTCATCGTGTCGTAAAAGATAATAGAACCTCCTCGAGAAAAGTGTACCAATTTTGCGTCTTTTGTCAACAACAACATCTTTTTAAGTCCTGTATTTTGGTTGTATTTCGCCAGTTGTCCGTTATACATTACGTCTTCGTTTTTACGATTCATCATAAATCCTTCATCCATTTTAATATCGGACGGACGGAATTTCTTTTTATTAACTTTTCCTGTTTTGCCTCCTGCCCCTTTGGCGGCGATAGGATCGGTCGATATATCAGACTTACTCTCCATTGTAAATAATTTGTAAAAGTCTAAATTGTTTTTCTTGAATTTATTAGCATGATAATAATGTTCTACACTAGCCCAACTATAACCATCCAATTTAAATAATGCTACTACTTTATTGTTTTTGTTTTTCTTATGATAGAAGTTAGACAACTGATGTCTCCAATTCTTAACATTTTTCAATTCGTCGAATTCAGTCATCATTTTGGGAGAGATATTTTCACCACTTCCTTTTCCTGGAGCAACATCCTTTGATTTACTGTAGAATTGAAATATTACACTATCGTCAAACAATTCACCTTCATCCTCTACACCTGTAGATGGTGTCATCTCAGCCTCATTATCCGAATCAATCTCTTCCATTCCAACATCGCCCTGTTGCTTCATGGTAACCGGTACACCCATATAAGTTTGAAATTTTGGAATGTAATTATAAATCGTCTTTCCCTTTGACATTGCACATTGTTCAATCAAATCTTCACGTAATTTATAAGGAAGTTGGTGAAACAACATAGCACCCTTACCCTTGTATTTAATCAATTTGTAATGGTCGCCTGTATGGTCTATTATAATGTAGTGTTTGGGATTAAAATAACCCTTTTCTTCTATTTCCTTAAGAGTAAAATCACCGCAAGTTACTACTCTTTCTTTTAACCCCATCTTATAGTACTCACTGCTTAATACAATCAACTTTATATTCATAATAAATTCGATTCGTGTAATAGAAGCAGCATCCGCCCAAAACTTACATGTATTTATCATTTTCTTCAAATCGTCTAATGTATCGATATCTTCCATAAAGTTGAATTCTAAAATATTCTCTTCAGCTACTTTTTTGTCTTCCTTGTATTTCTTAAATATAGGTTTAATCGATTCAAAATCCGTTTTGATTTGTACTGCTTTGTCTTTCAAGATTAGTTTATTGTCTCTGTCTTTTTCCTGTTTTGCTTTAGTTGTTATTTTCTTATATTCATTTGCAAGGTCGATGTGTCTTTTTTTAATTTCTAACATTTTATCGTCCGTTTCATCAATCTCTTTTCTAAGCAAATCATAATTTTCCTTATACGTTTTAAACTGTTCTAGAGTAGTAGATTCACTCAATAATTTCCTAATTTCTGGAACCGTTATGGATATATTGTTGTGTTTTAATCCATCGCGGATAGTAGCAAATAAACAGTCACCACCTCCTTCGTTGTCTAAAAGACTGTACTGATTGTTTTTGTAAAATTCTTCAATCCATGAAGTATTTGTACTATTTTTAAATATTTTCACGTGTTCGTTGTTGTCTTCTTTGGTTTCTTCTAATTCAAGGTATGCTTCATCATCGTCCTCGTACATAAATGGTATCATTTCGTCGGTATTCTCTTTTGTAACACGTTGTTCTTCTTCGTCCGTATCATCTTCTGACTCAGAACTTGACACATCGTTTAATAGTTCATATTTATCCATCGTATCATGGATGTACTCCTTTGTCACAGATTCAAATAGCAATGGACCATCTAAATAAGCGATGTCTAGGTCATTATCCTCATCCAATAACGAAGTGTAATCTTCGGCTAGAAATTCATATATACCTATTTTAATTTGAACGTTTTCATTTAAAATCAAATAAACAGGTGCAAAATAAATATCATTGTATAAGGATGTATTTACCTTACCAAGGGAAACAAGAACATCTCTATCAAATAAATTAATTCTAAATATAGAGACCTCTGTTTTTTTATCGTGTTTATCTACGGATTTATCTTCCTTAAATTTAACATTCTGAACTATATTGGATACTACCATTATAATTTAAATTAATATTTTATTTATATATTAATTTAAAATATCAATTTAACATATCAATTTATCTTTTAATAATAAATGTTGACAAATACTCATCGTTTCGAAGTTCTTCCAAATAAAACCACATTAATTTACGTTGTTCTACCATAAAATGATTTTCAGGATTCATTTCAAATTCAACAATATCATCAATTGTATCACTTTTATTTTTCTTTCTTGTAGGTAGTTTATAATATTTCATAATATGAAGTAGATCTTTTTTAAGATAATTTATTTCGTAATCCATCTTTAAACATAATATATCGTTGTCATCATACTCCATATACTCATCTATCATATCTTGTTCTTCTTGTTCTTCTTCAGTATCTATTATTTCTTCATATAGGTGGTCTACTATTTTTTCAATTTCTTCAAAGCAGACGCTTCTTAGTTTTTCATTTTCTCCCTCAATTATATTACACTTCATTAAATAAAATTATCAATTGTTTTTAATATTTTTATTTTAATACATAACTACAAATATTCATCTACAAAATCACAGCATTTAAATACTATTTTTTGAGTAAGACCGGTGTGATTTTTAGCATTCATATTTGAAATTTCTTCTATTTTGGCATTTAACTTTAATTCACACAAACAACCGTTGTCGTAAGTTGCAAAAATTAAAATATTATTAATTACTTCATTCAACTCGTGGATTTTATTTTGGTCGTTTAGATAATTGTCGAATTTGGCTAACAAATTAATTACAATATCTTTAATAATACTGTAATCTATAAGTTTTTCTATCATAATAAATGTTAGAAACTTACTAAATGCCTGGCGGTTTTCATTTATTTTATTATAACTACAAAAATCGTTGTAATTTTCATCTGGATCCACATATTTAATTTCGCGGAATAGTTCGGTGTACGTTTCTATGTCTACTTGATATACTTCACTTAAATTATATTTTATAGACAAATCCTTATAGAGCTTAGCATAAATTTCAGACCAGAAAAAGTTTGTTTTACCTATATCAAAAATACATGTTACTACTTCTTTTAACATTTCCTTATCTTCTACATCATTGTTAATTAAATCAATGATTTCTATTTTAATAATATCATAATTATCTTTGGTAAGTTTATTTAAATTACTTCTAATTTTATCGATTATAATATTTGTATCATCTTGGTTTTTCACCAATTTTGTTATTTTAAACGATCTTATTTCATTCCAGTTGGATTGGTCGTTTTTATCCTGTTTTTTATTGTATTTATGTTTTTTTTTAAAAATAGGCGTCTTTTGGTAGTTTGGGGCACCAACACGACGTGCTAAGTTATTTATAAGGGATATAGTATTCTCATTTATCTCTTCAATATTGCCTTGTTTTTCAATCTGATAGAAAAAATCCAAGTCATACCGATTTAAATTATTTATAGGGGGCGATGATAGCGATGTTTGTATCATATTATAATAATGATTTCTATTATATTTAATATATTTTAACATATAATTTAATTTTACGACGGATTGGGTTGGGAACGGATTGGATTGGATTGGATATCCAAACAAATAAGTCTTACTTAAATAAACTTAAAAACATTCTTTGAATTAATAGTATTATGATGACAGAAAGCAATACTAGACCTAATAATAATAAATTATATGAAATTAGTGGATGGGAAGATGAAAATTTGCAGTTAAAGGCAAAACTTGTAAGGGGGATTTACTCTATGGGATTTGAAATCCCTAGTAGTATCCAAAAAACGGCATTGTATCCGATGATACATAATATACACAATAATAGACACCGTGATATTATAGCACAGGCTCAATCGGGTACTGGTAAAACAGGTGCTTTTTCGGTGGGAACACTTCAACTTATCGATGAAACAGTCGATGAAACACAAGCGCTTATTATTGCGCCAACGCATGAATTGGCCGCTCAGACAGCAGCAGTAATTAAACAATTGGGTACTTATTTAAAAATAAGGCCAATGTTATTGGTTGGAGGGACATCGGTTGATAAAAATAAAACCGATTTAAATGAAATCAAACCACACGTGGTGGTAGGAACGCCAGGAAGAATCCATGATATGATTCGAAGACGTTATCTTAAAGTTGATAAAATGAAACTGTTGGTTATTGATGAAGCAGATGAAATGATGTCGTCTGGTTTTAAAGATCAAATGTATAATATTTTTAGACATTTACACAATGATATTCAAGTTGCCTTATTTAGCGCTACTTATTCAGAAGAATTGGAGGAACTATCTAAAAGTTTTATGCATAATCCAACACAGATTAGAGTAAAGGCAGAGGAATTGACGTTGCAAGGTATCGCGCAATACTACATTAATTTATTGGATGACGTACAGAAATATGAAACCGTAAAGGACATATTCGAAAGTTTGACAATTTCACAGGCAATTATCTATTGTAATAGTACGCATCGAGTAGATGATTTATCCGAAGCAATGAAAACCGATAACTTTCCAGTTGAAAAAATCCATGGTAAAATGACAGAACAAGAGCGAAAAGATAATTATTCGAAATTTAAAAAGGGTTCATGTAGAGTGTTGATTACGTCTGATTTATTTGCTAGAGGTATAGACGTCCAACAAGTAAGTATTGTTATTAATTTTGACATCCCTAAAAACGAACATACATATTTACATAGAATCGGTCGTTCTGGTCGATGGGGGAGAAAAGGAATTGCAATTAATTTCCAGACTAGACAAGATAGTACCAAACTAAAACGATTTTCAGATTACTATCACACAGAAATTGTCGAAATGCCGTCTGACTTCACCGAACATTTAAAATCTACTTAATAATTTAAACATTAAACATTAAACATTTGCGTATTAATAATTTCATATTTATAGTTACTAATTATAAATATGTTTTTCACAAATAAAGAAGACGATGATGGAAATACCGAACAGAATAAATCAAATGAGTATAAATTAGCATTAAATCAATTCAAATTTCCAATAGATTATTGTAAAAAAGTACACACGATTGATACACACATACAGTCTGATTTAGAATTAGTAAAAAGTGACTCAGATAATAGTGATTCCATTTACAATAATTTAGTCAAAACAGAAACCGTAGTCGGTAAGGAAATATTGCCGGATTTTGCTAGTAAATTTTCAACAAATACCAAATACTTAAAAGATACACAACGCTTGTTAAAACATTCAAAGGATATGATGTTTGATAAACATGTTATTAATAATATGACTGATTTTTGGTTAAAAACTAAATCCAATAATAATTTTGTTGAAACGTACCAATACTTAGAATTTGAACGGTTTAGTTATTTGAATTATTCTACTGTATTTTTATCATGGTTGACTATTTTAAATCTATTATCACCACTTTTACAAGTATTGACACCTTTTTTACTTTTATTACTACCATTTTTATTAATGAGAACAGTTAGCAGCAATGAAAATATTTCATTTTCTAATTATTTCGAAGGACTGAAGTATGTATTAAGTAATAATTCGTTGGGTAAAATGGTTGTTAATTTTAATAGTGGAACCCTACAGCAAAAGTTCCAATGTGTTATGTTTGTTTCAATGTATTTTTACAATTTATATCAAAATATGATATCGTGTTACAAATTCTATAAATGTCAATTCGAAATACAAAAAAACTTATATTTAACAAAAGAATACTTAAATTACACAATACAATCGATTGATTATTTTAACAATAAAATTAAGACTTGTAAATTGAAGCAATACGGTTACAAAGGTTCCGATAAATTCATGCAGACATTACAGAAATACAGAGAAAAAACCGATAAATTGCATAAAAAGTTTAATTTTGTGACGGAATGTATGAATTACAGTTATTGTTGTAAACCTGGAACAATAATGAAAACATTTTATGAATTGTATGATTCAACAGAGGTAGATGATGTAATTACTTATTCTTTAGGATTTCATGGATATTTGGATGTTTTAAAGTCGTTGGTAGAAAAAATACAAACCAAAACTATCCGTAAAGTAAATTATACTACAAAAAATAAATGTAGTTTTAAGGACATCTATCATCCATGCATAAAGGACAAACCAATCAAAAACGACATCGATTTTTCTACAAATAAAATTATTACTGGACCCAACGCTGCCGGTAAAACAACGATATTGAAGTCGGTTATAGTTAATATTTTATTAAGTCAGCGATTTGGATATGGATATTTTAGCAGTGGAGAATTAAATCCATATAAATATTTTCATTGTTACATAAATATTCCAGACAATTGTAGTAGAGATAGCTTGTTTCAATCTGAAGTAAGAAGATGTAAAACAATATTGGATTGTATAAAAAATCAAACAAATGAACGTCATTTCTGTGTATTTGATGAATTATATTCAGGAACGAACCCGTACGAAGCTATTTCTAGCGCTACTTCTTACTTAAAACATATTAATAAATACGATAATGTTTCATTTATTCTGACAACTCATTTTATGAAAATATGTAATTTGTTGAAAAATGAAACAAAAATAGAAAACTGTCATATGAAAACACAACAAAAAGAAGACACCCTGACATATTATTATAAAATGATTTTAGGAATTTCAAAAATAAGAGGAGGCATCTCTGTATTGAAACAATTAAACTATCCAGATAATATTATTAAGATGGCGAAACAAATATTAAACACCATTTAGATTTGATAAAATACCCATTCGTTAAAATTTATGTTTAAATATGTTTGTTGATATTAAAATGTTTAGCAAAGGAGTTGTTTTATCCATCGGATTATCAGTATGTTCTTCTATCCTTATTTATTTATACGTGAAATCAAGGGTTAGTAATTTAGAAAATAAGGTAGAAGCACTATTACAAATTATTCAGTCACACGGTCAACTAAGACCACCAGGTACAGTACAAATGGGAGGGCATCAGCAGTATGATAAAATTGAGGTATCAGACGATGATACTAGCGATGAAGAGAGTGATGAAGAGAGTGATGAAGAAAGCGAAACCGAAGAAAGGAAAGCGGTTGAAATCGTAGACGACGAAGACGAAAATAAAGTTTTAGAGGATGTTAATTTAAATAATGTAGATCAGGAAGTTTCCGAAGAAATGTTGAAATTGGCATCTACTCGAGTACATGAAATCCATGCTATTGAAGAGCACGTTCTCGAGAACGGCGATGATGGATTGGATGATATGGACGATTTAGATGAAGATTTAGAAGAGGAGGAGGAGGAACAAAATACGACCGACGACGTAGACTATTCTAAAATGGGTAAAGTAGAATTAAGAAAATTCTGTGAACAGAAAGGTTTAGACGTTAAAGGAAAAAAGAAAAATGAACTTTTAGAGCTATTAGTTAATAACTAAAATAAGAAATAAGATATACAAAGTATTATTATGATATAAATTATATACCATAATATAAACAAATCTTGTATTATGAAGTATTATGAAGTATTAAATTATGATAATATCAAGTAATAAAATATCATAATATATTATATTAATAATGAGTTGGAGCACATGTTATAAGGGTTCAAATAATATTTATTCTGATTTTCCTGCTATGATGAGTGATGGAAGAGTTCATACCGAACACGATACTTCTTGTGATATCAATAATGAATTGCAAAAAAGCGTTGGAATAAAAAATAATTACGACTATAGACAGTATTTAATCAACAACGGTTTAGATATTATATCTCAAAATACAGAATCGTCTCAGGAAAATTCTAATGTAAAGTTATTCGCTGATATTGCCAATACCAGTAAGTATTTATTTAAAAGTATGACCGATACAAAAAAACCATTTGGTTACGAAGAATCGGATTTAAAAAACTTATATTTGTCTAGAAAACAATTAAATAGTAAAATGACTGCACCGTTTGTAACGCAAGAAGAATTGTTAAAACAGCGTTCGCGCAAATAAGTAATATAAATTATTATAATTTAAGAGAATAAACTATAATAATATAATGAAATTAGTGAGTATTGATGTTGGAATGAAAAATCTGGCATATTGTTTAATGGAAATAAACGACGATGTGGTATTTCAACCAAATAAGATAAATTATGCCATATTAGATTGGAATGTTATAAACTTAACCGACTCTGATAAGTATATTTGCAAATGTTTAACAAAAAACAAAAAAGAATGTAATAAAAAGGCGAAATATTTTAAAAATGCGACTTATTATTGTAAAACACACGCAAAGCAAAGTAATCATAAGGTTCCATCAGATGAAATAAATATTAAAAAGTTAGATAAAAAATTAGTGTCGGATTTAAAACAAATTGTTAAAAAATACAATATTAATGTAGATCCTACTATCAAAAAAGTAACAAAATCAGTATTATTGGATAGTATAAAAAAAGAATTGATAAATAATTATTTAATGCCTGTGACAATTAAGAAAACCAGTTCCATTAGTTTAGTAGAATACGGCATTGCTTTAAAAGAAAAGTTTTCGGATATTTTTAACTATGATGAGATAGACAAAGTTATTATCGAAAATCAAATAGGGCCACTAGCATTAAGAATGAAAACACTACAGGGAATGATAACACAGCATTTTATTGAAAATAATATAAAAGATATTGAAATGATTAACTCTTGTAATAAATTAAAGCAAATGGGTGGTTCTGGAAAGAAAATGTGTTATAGTGAGAGAAAAAAGGCAAGTATAAAATACACCCTAACCGATTTAAATACACATTCCCTTATATCGAAATGGTTCGAACATTTTAACAAACATAAAAAGAAAGACGATCTCGCCGATTGTTATTTACAAGGAAAATGGTTTATATCAACCATGAATAAGGGAAAATCAATTGTAAAATGAATATTGTAATCATATCTATCCTATCCATATGGGTCGTATAATTGATCTAATTTATTTATTTATTTAGTTTATTTAATTAATTAATTAATTTAAAAATAATTAATTAATAGTGCGGACAACTTAAAATTAAAAGTTCTATTTAAAACATAAATATGAGTATTGAACTGAAATTATCAGAAGAAGTTATGCCAGGTCCAATTTTGGAACCAATTGATGGTAGTAGTGGAGGAGGCAGTAAATCCGTTAATTTTGGACCGGGTGCAGAAATGTTAATGAATCCAAGCAAACAAATTAAATCCAATGAACCAAAGGCAGACATGAAACTATCTGATATTAACATTTTAGATGAAATCGACATCGGTGGGGATAAACCAAAAAGTAATTTAAGTAAAGGGGATTTTCTATTAAACTCTGCTTCTAATTTATCAGACAACGCGCCGATTGAATTAAACATTGAATCTCCGTTGGATGATATTAAACCATCTAGTGGACCGTCTTTGATGGGTAATTTAGGAAAAACAGTATCGAATGATGGATTTAAAAGTTTCACTGAAATTCCTGTAAATCCAGAAGTTAAGGTTCCTGTTACCCCAAGACTAACTGGTAAAGAATTATTGAAGGAAAAGTTTAGTTATTTACGAAAATTAGAAGCGATGGAGAAGAAAGGCATTACTCTAAGTAAGAAATATTCGATGGAAAGTAATTTAGATGAAATGAAAGGAGAATATGAGATGATTAAATCTGAAAAGGAGAGGGATAATAGTAAAAAGTTCCAGGCAAAGATGTTAATGGCGTGTGTATCGGGAATAGAATTTTTAAATAATAAGTTCGACCCTTTTGATTTGAAATTGGATGGATGGTCGGAGGCTGTAAATGAAAATATGGATGAGTACGATGAAGTATTCGGCGAATTGCATCAAAAATATGGTGGTAAGACTAAGGTTGCTCCAGAATTGAAACTATTGTTTATGCTAGGAGGAAGTGGATTGATGTTGCATATGACAAATACGATGTTTAAATCTTCTATGCCGGGTATGGATGATATTATGAGACAGAATCCAGAATTGATGCAACAGTTTACCCAAGCGGCAGTAAATACAATGGGAGAAAGTAATCCTGGATTTGGAAACTTTATGTCTGATTTTGCTAGAGGAGGAAACAACAATAGTATGCCTCCTCCACCAGTAATGGCACCGCGCGGTTCTCCACCTGGTCCTACTCCAGAAATGAAGCGAAATCCCCCACGTCAGAGTCAACGAAAGAATGTAAAAATGTCTAGACCCGACCTAGCGGCTGCTAGAGGAGGGTTGAATTTTAATGACGCTGAAAATATGGATTCAAACTATGGTAGTGCGAATTCGCGTGCCGAAATGAAGGGGCCGGGTGATTTAAGAGATATTTTAGCAGGTCTAAAAACAAAAACAATTAACATTAGCGAAGGTAAAAAGGAAGGAAGTACGATTAGTTTACAAGAATTGGAAGAGATCCAATCCACCGATTTGTCTGCCAAAAATAATAAAATTACAAAAAGTAGACGCAAGAAGTCAAATCGTAACGTAGTTAACTTGGGTATCTAATGAGTTAATAATAAATATAGTACAAATATATTACAAATATAGTACAAATATATTACAAATATAATTATATATACACATATAATTATATACAAATGGTATTGGGATTTTTATTGTATGAGGCGGTCGATATGGCTTACCACGCTACAAAATTAACGTTTAATAGCGCTTCCTTTCTTTATAATTGGTATTACGATATTAGTATTCATAACTTAGGTAATAAAGTTCAACATGAAGAAGAACATATTAAATTGTTGGAAGATAGAGTGAAACAACTAGAAACAATGTTGGATATTAGTGGAAATAACATCATTCACACACATCACTGTGATTCTATATAAACATATTAATAATAATTAATATGTTTTAGTGTACTATGTCTAACTAATAAGATTTGTGTTTTTTAGTTTTTCTTTTTTTTGACAAATAGTTCGACTTTTTTCGTGTCATTTTTTTATTTTTATATGTTTTGATTGATTGTCTTTTTCGTCTTGTTTTTCTCCCACCTTTTTGTTTCAAAACCGATTCCAATTCAACCAATTCTCGCTTTAGTTTTGCAATACTATTTTGTTTTTTACCTAACTCTATTTGTTCGTCCACCGATTTTTCTGCTCCTGCTCCTGTTATTTTTTTTTCTAATTCCTTCATTTCTTCTTCTATTTTTTCTATTTCTTCTTTTTTAACTTTAATTTTCTTTGATGTTTGATTAAACGTTTGTTTAATTAAGTTTGTTTCTGATTCATCGGGATCTACGAAAAATCGCTTTTTCTTAAGATGATTCATAATTGTTTTTAATTTATCAAATCGTGAAGGACAATTTAACACTCCAGCATAACTATTTTTAACTTGCTCTGTTAATATTGTTCCTAGTTTCTTTGCAAGAGACGTATCATTCCATTCTTCTTCGGTAATCGTTTTTGACTGAAATAATATTAAATCTACGTAAATATCAATTTCAACATTTTTTCTTTTTGTTTTCTTATTTATGTCTTTAATCTTGATATCAAAAAACTGTCCGGATTTACGTTTTTTAATTGTAGGAGAATGTGAAATAATATAAACATTTTTATTGTTTTGTTTTATCAATTGATTCATATCTTTTACACCCGATTCTGGTTGGTGTTTGGATAATATATAATCCAATATAAACTTATCATTTTTCTTTAACTTGGCTAGAGTATTTTGACTAATAATATTATTGAATTCCTTTAATTTATCTTTAGTATTCAAAATTGTTTCTATGGATTCATCGTAGTGTTCTTTTTCTACAAAACGAAATTTCAACAGTTTTTTTGTGTTTACATTATCCAACGCATCAATCATATCTCCGTATTTTTGTTTGTATTCATTTAACTCCGATGGCTCTATATATGTTTCCAGAGGTTCAAATCGAATTGTATAAAGGTATTTTTTTCTATCGTAATAATTACGTTTGTTTAATGGGTCTTCTTTTACACCCGTTATTTTAGCGAGTAAATTATGATTTGAATGATTTGGATCGTTGTATTTTACAATATCACCTTGTTTTAATTCGGTATATTTATCTACTTCTGCATATTTGTTTGCTTCGGAAAGGGTTTCCACATTTAATATTTTAAGAGGGAAATATTTAGAACCAGAATAGTTGGTTTTGTAAAACCATTTAAATGTGTATTTTGTTTTTGTTTTTACTTTTGATTTTTGCTTCATCATGTTTTGTTCTAACTTTTGAATTGTTTCAATGGAGGCAGGATTCGCTTGTGTTTCAATACTATATGTATTATCATCTGTGTCTTTTACAATTATTTTTCCATTCTTTATCTCAATTTGTTTAATTGTTAATTGAGCGTCATTAATTGTGTATACTATCATAATGTTGATGTCTGTTATTGGATTTAATTTTCGAATATTCTCATGAGAAACTTCTATTTCATCATTTTCATCATCAAAGCGTACTAAAATGTTATTGTTTTCATCTGTTGGTTGAACAAATGTGGCTTTGTGCCAATCAGCATTTTCGTTAGCTGTATAAGTCTCCTTTTTATACGTATCATACGTTACAATATTACTACTATTATTTGAATTCCCTATAGCAAATTTTGTATTAGTTGCTTTGTAATTATCTGGAATATCAAGAGTTTCTTTATACACTAAAACTCTATCTCCTTCGCTTAAGTTTTCAATACGATTTGATGTTATATCATCATATGTAACACCATTACCACCGTTACCTAAAAATAAACTTCGTTCAAAGTAATCATCTATAAGAGAGCCATCTTCGTCTAGCGTCTCATCTGGTTTGTACTCTATTTTTGAAATTATTCCATCAATAGCCTCATTTGGTTCCCTATTTTTTAAAGTAATTATGTTTTTTTCTTTAAAAATGCTTGTTATTGGATTTATTGACATAGTTATATTTTAGTTAGATTATTTAACCAAAATATATTTACATTTCATTTAACTCTGAATAAGTTTTAAAAAGGGAGAGATATTTTAAACAAGCGATTTAAAACTAGTTAAATGCCTTAACATTGCTGTTTTGGATTGCTGTTTTTTTGCTTTATTAATCAACTCTTCTGCTTTCTTAATCTCATCTGGAGTAACTACACCATCTCCATTTAAATCCAACACGTCTTTGTATTTTCTATATTCTATTGGAATAACACAAAAATTACTGTTTTCATTAAATAAAAACTCTGTCAACACAACGAATACAGCGGTAAGAGCAAGCGACATAAGAATATCCCTTGTCCCCATCCATGAAATAGCAAATATAAGTACTTGTCTAGCAACATGATTTTTTAAATATTCTTCTTGAGTTTTACTTAGTTCAATAGTAATATATTTTGAACCAATATTAAGCATAATCATTACTAAACCAGCAAAAAATTTACTGTTATTGAGTGATGCTAAATTTTCATTCATTTTTGTAATCATCTTGTTTAATATAGTTTGATAAAATCTTTTCAGCTATATACTAGTTTTGTTTGTTATATAGGTGATAATACTATTTTATTTAGGAATTGTTTGTAGTAATATTATTTATGCATATTCTTTACTCGAATCTAACGTAGAACGCTCCGCTGATGCTTTAATCTCTCTATCTAAATCAGTAGTATTTGTTGACGTAACTGGTATTTTGAATTTTTTTAACAATTCAGTAAAACCGGTAAATCCTTCCTTATCGTATTTTTTACACTTTTTCTTAGTGCTCTTGATTAATTCAAATCCTTCTTTTCCTTCTTCCACCTCTTCTTCTACATCTTCTTCTATTTCTACATCTTCTACTTCTACTTTACTGGCTTTAGCATCCTTCTTTTTTGATTGTTTAGCGCCTTTCGTTTCCGTATTTTGATTGTCCATTTCTTCTATTTCTTTTTCTTCCATTTCGGCAATCTCGTCATCCTTCGTTTTTTCTTCTTTCTTGCCATCTTTAGACTTTTCTTCAAACCCTTCGACCGTAGATTGGTGTAATAATGTAATCATAATTATTGCTAAAATAACAGCACTAACCTGGTCTACCATTTGGTATACAACAAAGATAATAACCATCCACGATAGTTTTCCCATAGAACTACTAACGCTGTCAATTAAGAAAGCAGGTGTTTTGTAGAATAAAGCGGCCAATACAGATAGTAATACTAGATTTGCATATTTTTTCATTATATATAAATAAAAACAAATAAAAAATAATCTTCTTTTTTTATAAGTATGGCAAGTCAATTAGGATTTTCAGAATTTATGTCTAATAATGATAAAGTAGAACAAAAACCTCCAAAAAGAAGGAATAAAACTATTAAAAAGAAAACGACACCAAGTAAAAAAGCAGTAGAATTCCTAAATTCCATGAGTGATTATAAAACTGAAGAAGAGGACGAAAGTTTAGCAGATTTCAATCCTCCTCCAAATCCAGAATTAACATCTCTCCCCTCTGATAAAAAAGATAATGATGTAGATGCTGCTGTTTCACCAGAGGCATTCAATAATATTAATGTTTCCGATGAAAATATCAAACAATATTACAACAATTATATACCGTACTATGAAAATGCAACAAATGTACCAAACATACACGGATCAAAGGATGATTTAATGAAGAAACTAAATTATATGATTCATTTATTAGAAGAAAACAAAGATGACAAAACGAACAATGTTACCGAAGAATTAATTTTATATATGTTTTTAGGAGTTTTTGTTATTTTTGTAGTAGATAGTTTTGCCAAAGCAGGCAAATATACCAGATAAATAACTTTATATCCAATAATTATTAAATAATAACAATATTCTTAGCACTAACTGGTCTCATTGCATAATTGTACATATAGTAATAATATTTTGAACGATGAAATGGTCGGTGTTTAATTTGTTTTATTAAATGATGAGTGTCCGATATATTTTCCAATAGTAAAATTTTGTATTTATCAATTGTTTTTAAGTAGTCAATTGCTAAATAAAACCCTAATAGAAATTTATCGTTTTCAAGTGATGTCTTGTATTTTATGCAAGCGAAACATTCTATCGACTTATCTCCATCGTATGTAGTGTAAATGTTTTTAAAGAAATAAAAAGCAACCGGTTCTTTCTCTTCTATCAAAGCATAAACATAAATATGCTTTTTTTCGATTAAGTATGTTAAATGTTCGAAATCGTCCATTATTACACACGTAAACGGTCTATCATTTGTGCGTATGCTCTTTGTTAGTTGTCTTTGTAAATCATACAATAAATGTGTTGTGGGTTTTCCTATTAAAATAGAAGTTAAATAGGTTTGAGTAACAACGATGGGTTCAAACAAATCGAGTTTATAAAAGTAAGTATCGTATATTGTAAGGGGTACAAACGGTCGAGAAATACCTTCGTGTTTAAACATGTATACTGCCGTTTTTTCTTGATATCTCTCCCTAACGTAATGATTATAAATAATTTGTCCTGCTATATTTTTACCCCGGTGTTTTTTATTTACACATAAATTATCAACGTATCCAACGTTTAATGTATTGTGTTTTGTATGAAATTGTTTATATGCCGACGTCATACTACCTATTAACAACCCGTATAATCCATCGTAGTAAAGTGATATATTAGATGGCATTTTTCTACATAATAAATGGTCCATTACATCGTTGTTTGTAGGAGTATATTTTTCATAGGATTCAGGCATATAGTGTTCTGTCAAATGTTTTATTAATGTTTCCTTTTCGTCGGGTGTAATGTCTGTAACATTTTTATAATTGATTGTTTTACTTAGTTTGTTGGAGATATTGGGGAGAGATAATTCAATTATTCCCTTAGGGTAAATCAGATTTTTAATGTCGTGGTAGTAAAATATCGGTTGTTTAGACCAAAAAGGATACCTTAGTTTAAAATAAATAATAAAAAATACATAAAACAGTACTATCCCCAACGTTATATATTTAAGTATCATAAATTTATTCATTATATCTTAGTAATCAATAAATTTTAATAATAAACACGAATTATGTTTGATAAAGTAACTATATTCACTCCGGTTTTTGAAGAAAATACAAGTACTGGTATTCGTACTGGCAATCTATCATATTTACGGTCGATTGCATGATGAACCCAACACTTTTTGCTTTTGTTAATATATCTTTTTGAGATTCCATGTATAATATATGTTCGTTTTTACGTGTATTTTTCGTAGCATCGTCCTTGAATGTTTCATAAAAGTAAGAACGGTCATTTTCCGGGTCCGGTACATAACTAGCCTTGTATAAAAAGTCTTTAAATTTAACAACCGATTTTGTAAGTCGTTTTTTGGCATATTTTTGAGCGTTTACTAAAGTGAGAGGGTTAGCAGAGTTTATGATAGGATCAAATTTGTCACGATTTACTAAATGAATAATTAATTTACCACCTGGTTTCAACCACGAAAAACAATTTTTAAAGAATTTTAGTTTATCTTCGATGTTGTAAATTGTAAAGTAAAGACACAAAATGTGTGTAGCGGTGTCGTACTGAAATCTTGAAGAGTCTAACATATCACCAACTTTAAAATCACAATCCGGGTATTCTTGTTTAGCCAATTTAATCATGCTTGGAGATATATCCAATCCGGTTGCTGATATATTTGACTCGTTGTAGTAATTTACATGATGTCCTCTACCACAACCTAGGTCAATTACGTTGGAATTCTTATCTATTTGCCCTATTCGTTTTAATTGAACGACTTCAAAGTCATTTTTCATATCATCATACACTAAATCGTCATAAATAGAACAGTAAAAGTCGTCATACACATCATTGCCCTTTTTAACAATAAAATCACTCGCTTGTTCGAAACCTTCCTTTTTATTAAATACGTAAGACGATACTACAAATGCGACTATTAAAATAATAAGTAACTTTTGCAACATTGGCATTTTAATGAAAAGTTTAGGAACTTTGGCTAATGATTTAAATAATTTATTGAAAAATTTAACAAATGAAATAGTCATATATGTATTATTGGTATTTTTTTTATATGAAATGTAATTAATAATGAATAAAAACGATATTAACGATAAACGTATGCAAAAAGAATTTTCTGGAATAACATTTTCTCAATTTAAAAAAACCGATGTAAAAAAACAACTAATGAATGCTGTTTTGTATAATAAATTAGAAGAAGCATGTTATTGGAGTGCCGAATATATTTGTAGCGGACATTTTATTGATTTATGGGAAATAATTATACTATTAATAGGAAAACATATTCATATCGGAAATCCTAAAATTTCTATTTATTTGGAAATGAGACTTAATTTTTTTAGAGATATGCTAAATAATGGATATTCTGACAATGAAATAAAAATGCGCAACAACCAAAAAATAAGAGAAATGTTCGCTGAAATAATGTGCGTGATGTGTTTATCAAGGAAAAAAAACTCGTTTGATGTTCCAAAAATACCGATGGAAGAATATAATATACTAAGGATTTCTTACAAATTGGAAGCAGATAGTTTAGAATACGGTCAAACAAACGTCCACAAAGAAGATCCAAAAGAACTATTCATAGCAATAAATGAACTTGCTTATAATTTACAGGATAAGATCAAAAACATGACAAAGAGTATTTATTGGGTAGAATGGATATTGGGATTCGAAGCGTTGTCAAAACGAGAAAATAGTTTAATATTCTATGGTGCTCGACGTTCGTATAGCGTTGCTAATCCATTTCAGAAAGATATTATTTGGATAATATGGGATCTATTATTGGCTCAAGCAAAAAAGAAAAGCAAGGGGATGTTTAAAATAATATCTTCGATAAATAAGATATTTTGCTTGAAATATTCTACTGGAACAAAACGAAAACGTAAATATTTGATTTTCTATAGTATTGCCTTATTAACAGAACATGTAAACAACTCAGTTAAGATTATTAAAAACCCCGAATTAATAGAGCAAATTAAGAAAAAGATAAATGTTATTTACAAGCAAATAAAAGTTAATGAAATAAAACCGAAAACGGATTATTTATTTAATAATAGTTATAATTCTGGTAATTTAGAAAAAACCATAGAACGATTGGAAAAAATGAATAGTTTAACCAATTTAATTCCGCGTTCATAAAAAAAAATATTTATTTAGTATATAATGCCTTCATACCGACCAAGATATTACAGTGCTAAACGTGCCGATGACGGTACCACCGGTGGTAACATGAAATCCGGTTCCCCTACCCGTGTAGGTAAGAGTCCATACACCATGCGTTTGATTATCAATCGCGCCGATGATAAATGTGGATGTTAAACAATTGTTGTTAACCTATCGTTATTAACCTATCGTTGTTAACCTATCGTTGTATATTTTACAACAAATATATTATTAAAATACTATATTTGTTATAAGTTTATTTATTTTATATGACCTATTTGTATATGGAAAATAATCTTAGTGATGTTATCACTCCAAGTCTATCATCAGGACCAGATATAAATACAATAGTTTCTTCTCCGTCGAAAAGTCCATGGTTTTATATTAGAATTGTATTTATTATTTTATTTTTGGCGTTGATGGGAATGAATGTATTCACATACTTATCTGATGGAACAGATTTATTTGGCAAATATTTAGGTGTATCGTTGTTGCGCGGTGCTGAAGCAACTAAAGGGGCTTTATCTACAACAACTGTTGGTGGTAAAGTAGCGTTGGATGTAGCAGAAGGAAGTGCTTCTCAAATGATCGATATTCCAGAACAACAAATACGGAAACGATTGAACCAACCAGGTAAAAATAAACCTGTTAGTGGTAGTAGAACTGTAAATGCGTCCAATACAAATATAGCAAACACAAACAAAAATAAGTTTTGTTATATTGGTAGTGAAAATGGAAATAGACGATGTGTAGAAATAGGAAAAGACGACGTTTGTGAATCGGACAAAGTGTTCCCAAGCATGCAAATTTGTATTAATCCTTATTTGCGGTAATTTAAATTTCAACCGAACTTTCTATTTCCTCATCGCTCTCAAAGTCACTATTATGGTATTCCAACGAATAATGTTTGCGCCCCGTAAGTGTATTTATTTTATTACACAAAAACCCTAACGGATTTTTAACATTATCATATACATTTTCAATAAAATCTATATGTTCTCCCATCTTATCACATTGTCCCTTTACATCTTTGTTTAGTATACTTATAATTGTATCTAATTTTTCATGTAACGATTTAATATCTTTCTTTAATTGTTCCAGTGTTTCCTTGTTTTCTATATTTTGATGAATTAACATTGAATTAAACGACATTATTAAACAAATAGTTTACTAAATGGAAGTATTATTTTATACAAAATATAACTCATCCAACCAAATGAAGCAATGCGCATAACCCATAACAATACATTACTATTTTCAAACATATGCTGGATAATATTATTTTGAGGTATAAAGTGTATTAAAATGATAGATAAAACAAATAGAAGACCCTCTAGCATCCATCTTAATGTTGGACGTGATGTTAGTAGTACTAAAAATCCAGTAAACAATATTTTTTCTAATAACCCCCCTTCCATCATAGACAACAACGACATCAGTATTAATGTTGAAGCGGTAATATTTTGTCGAAGTAAAATAAATATCATTAAAATAACAAATGTTTTATGAACGCCATAAATACTCCACGTTTCTTTATCAAAAAATCTAAATGTTAGATTCATATATATATTCTGTTTATATATTATCATAATATGTATGTTATGATAATATGATTGTTTCATTAATATTCAATTAATTACATCGTATTCGTACTTGTATCTGTATCTGTATTTGTATCTGTATCTGTATTTGTATATTACGCATCGTGTGACTTTGGTAAATACCATCGCATAGAAAGGTATGGTGGATTGATAGATAATGAATCACCTCCTGCTGCTTTAAGATTTGCTCCATCTTTTACAATTTTTGCAATTTCCACACCAGTTAGCGACTTACTAAAATATCGAAGATTAGATATTAAACCATCAAACCCAACGCCTTTGGATACATATACATTACCGTAATTTTGTTTTGGGGGAGAACCCTTAAATATATGACGATGTACGATATTATTATTAATATAAACATCCAAATGTTGATGTTTGACACGAATGGTTACGTTGAACCATTTTTGCAATGGAATATTTGGGATCTTGATATCGGTACCTATAGGGTCATCAAAGGTACTCATTAATATGCGTAATTCAGCGTCATTTCTACCTACATTTTGTTTTACATACAATCCCGGTCCATTATTGATTGTAGCGGTTTGATCGTTCTTCATATCAGGACTTCCTTTGTGAAATATATGATGGTATTCAATTTCGCTATCTCTGAGTTTGACAGTTTCTAAAAACAACCATACATTCCAAGTAAATTCTATCCCTCCAGATTCATTTTTAGAACGCATAATTGTAATTGAGTCATCGTATTTTGGATGTTGGCTTATAATAGACGGTTGATTGCCTCGTTTCATACCATTAATTAATATAGGATGGGGGGAAGGCGCAAAAATAGATTGTAATATATTAGTAGCAACTCTTAATAGAAATGTAAAAGCAATTAAAATTAATATTAAAAATGCTATTTTTGCTATTGCCGAATTGGACTCTAAAAAATCAGCAGTACCAGAAACATAACGATTGTTCCTAAATGAATCAAATGCTTCACTCGTTGTTTGTTTTAAATTACCTGCTATTGATGTAACGGATTGCGTAACAGCCGCTCCGGCATTTTTTGCTACATCCGTTGCCTTCCCTAATGGATTTTCAATATTTATATTTTGTATGGGATTTGCTGGCGCTTCATAAGACATTTATATATAGTATTATAAGAAATAAACATATTCATAAAAGTTGAATATTTTTATTTATAATTTATTTTATAATTATTTTATAATTTATTTTACAATTATTTTACAATTTACATCTTAAAGGATTATACTACTCTTTTCCTGATTATCTTGCATAAAAGCAAATTTAAGTTTAAATCGATTAAAGAAATCACCCAACATACCCGAACCATATCCTTCCTTGTATAATTGGTATGCTTCTCTTGTATTAATAGCATTCGAAAAGTAGTTTACTTTGGAAATATAACCGGCAAACCCACTGTCATCATCCCCTTGTCCTGGAGTTAACTCTATATCAGTTCCACCTGCAATACCGGCTGCTACATTTTGCATTATGCTTGTTTTAACCAATTTCCCGTCAATATAAATATCAATCGTATCTCCTGATTTCGTCATTATAAAATGGTTCCATTTTTGCAAAGGTATGCTGTGAACAACAATTTCGTGTGTATCGCTGGTATTATTCTTCTTCATTGCCTGATTTATAGTTACCTTAATATCATTTTGATTTTCTCCTAAACTAATTTTTGGTAAATACAGGTTTTCCCCCTCAACAAAATTTTTTCTCTGTAAAATTATCTTTTCATCACCATATCGGTAATTGAAATCATTTATATAAATCCAAAAACTATACGTGTAATTTGTACTTGTTGGACCAGATAATTTTTTTGATGCGATTATTTGTGAGTTTCCTTTTGCGTTGTGTAAATCTACTAAATTTGTTTTGCTTTTGTCTGCAAATACAGATGTGTAAAATATGTATAATATAATAACAATAATAACTCCAAATATTATTTTTTTAAAGTCCATAATATAATTATTAGTTAGAAAATTATAATCTATTTTTAATAAATTATAATGTATTATTAATACTTTGTGATTTATGATTTTTATTACATTTTAATTAAACTATCGATAATAGGAGGGCTTTTTCTTTTCAATAAGTTGTAATTTGATAAAATTTTATCCTTTGTCAAATAGTTCTTATAGTACAATACATTAGCAATCCCACCACTAATACCATTATCTTGTCCGATGGAAATATCATTGTATGTAAATTTCTCCATTCCTCCTTGAAAACTATTCACAAGTATTCCGTTTACGAAAAGATCATATGTACCGTCAATGTAATTAACTACTATATTATTCCATTTTTGCATTTTTAAATTTGGCATTGTATATTCCTGGCGTGTATCCTTATCGGACCCCAATACAAATTTCAATACACTATAAGGATAATCATACTTTATATTTATCATATTAGCATTTTTATATGTTCTCCTAACCATAACTCCAGCCTCGTTTTGAAATTTTTCTACATCCTGTAAATCATATTTGATATCGCCATTTGACTTATACACAGACTTAACTACAATAGTTCGTTTTGTTTTTCCATCCGTATGCGTGTATTCTACAACGGTTCCTTCAGGGATTTTTCTATATACAGGACAATACATTATTTTTGGACGACCATCAAAATCAATAATATTATTACATTGTTTTACGTTTCCAGATTGCGGATGTATAAATATCCAAAATGAAAGACCGTATGAATAATTCGTTTGACCCGCTACGTTTTTAAATAAATTTATGGTTTCATCTATCTTCTTTGGGGTTGTATTCTTTTTCAATGATACTGGATTCATTTGTAATACAATACTGTCTTTTATATTTACCATAACCCCGGAAAGGTCTGTTTCGTTCCCGTCCTTATCTTTTTTAACCGGTTTTTTGTAAAGCAATCCTTCTTCATTGTCAAATGTTTTTTTTAATTTGGTTATTTGCTGATTTAAACCAATTATTATTTGATTTTTATCTTTAATATATTCCACAAATTTGGGGAGTTGTTTCATACAATCACTAGCATCTATTCCATCTACTTTTTCGCAAAATTCAAGTTCTCTTAACCGATTCATTACTAAATCACCTGATTTATTTGCATTATAAAGATTTGCCAATTCATCCCATGTATCGTTTACACCTTGTTCGTTCATGTATTTGTACTGACCGTGAGATTGTCTAAAAAAATCCTTTTTTATTTTAAATATTTTCTTTTCCATATCTTCGACGTTTTGTTTATTGATTTTTAGTATTTTATTTAAATCATCCGCATTTGATTTGTTATTCGTTAAGCTAAAATAAAAAATACGACTTGCGAATGGTATAAAAAGATACATCGCTATGATAATAAGTTCAATTAATAATATAACATAAACAAATGAAGGTGTAATTTTCATTTGTTCGGTAGTCCAGTTAAAAAACATTGCTACTAAACAAGGAATAATAAATATCAAATTAAAAAGCAATAAAAGTGGCTGGAATTGTTTAATTTTTTCGAAGATTTTACTATTTACGATAAATGTATAAGCAGCAAACATAGCAACTACGCCAAGTATCATCATAGAGGCGGCGCCTGTCATTACAAATGATTTTTCACTGTTAAATGATAATAAAGCAATTATAATAATCGCCAATAATGTGACACAAAGGGGGAGATATGTATTTTTATGTGTTAATATAATGTTCCAAATGTTGCGTAATTGCGGCATAGGACTATCTGCTCCAGCAAAAAATTCACCCTTATTTTTAATACGTATAAAAAAGAAAACAGAGGAAATTAGAGCGAGTAATCCAAATATAACAGCAATTGTTTGATTGCCGATTTTATATGGATTGTTTAGTGCTGTTACAAATGTATAAATTAAAACACCGACTACTATTAAAGAAAAAATACCCATACCGGTTGATAATATATTTAGGCTTTCAAATTGTATTTTAATTTTATCAAGAAATTGTAGAAGGTTCGCCAGATGGAATTTTGAAATAATGTAACTAGCAAATTCGCCTAATTTTCTCCTTGCGGGCTTAATCGTATAGCATAAAGCAACAAGGATTTCTAAACCAATTATCACATGCATTAATTTTTTTCTATTTTTTTTGTCTTCCTCCTCATCTTTTAATATTTTGTCTGATTGCGATTTTTCTGTTTCCGACATTTATATGTTTATATGTTTTATATATTATTTATATTAAATAATCTATAAACCTATCTTGTTTACAATTTATTCATCATTCCTTTCTTCGCATGACAACCTCTACAAACCGCTGCTAAATTACTTACATGATTCGAACCACCGTATTGTAGGTCTATTTTATGATCGACCTCAAATGTAGCGTCCAATTGTTCTCCGCAATATCCACATTTCCAACCTTGTTGAGATGCTACATATTTTTTCTTTGTTTCACTTACACTTCGTTTTGTACTTCCAAATCCAGAATTCATCATACGTTTTGTTTGAGGTGAATTTGTTAAATTTTCAATTACTTTACTAGAATTTGTAAAATCAAATATAGGAGTAATCATATCCCTTGTATTTGGGTCAATTGGTAAATATCTTACTATATTTGACCCGTGATACAGTAGTTTTTTTGAAGATACCGGGTACTTTTTAATAAAAACATACAAACTCAACCCTACAAATCCAATTGTCGCTATCTTAAAATACTTTTTCTTTGTTAGAAACCATTTAGAGTATTCTCCCTCATGATAGGTGTCGAAAATCAATAAAACTGTTATGATAAAAATCCACTTCTCTATTCCCATTATATAAATGGTTATATTTTATATGTATTACTTATTGTATAAATAAGCGGCTATACCACCAATACCCAACACGATAATCATTTGAATAACCTTTCTTTTTAAATTATAATAGTCTTTGTCTTGTTCTTTTGATGGTTTATAAGCATCATAATATTTTTCTAAACTGGTTTGGAAATCTTCTATACCCATATTGTGTTGTTTTTGTATTTTATTGAATATATAATGGACCCATTTCATAAATGATAGTCTTGATTCTAGATATGGAGTTACAGGGTAATTGTCTATTATTCTAATAAAATTATTCCCGAATGGTTCCATTGGTATAAAAAGTGGCAAATTTTGAATAAAATCATAATATTTCTTTTTGGTTACATCATTTGGATGTTTTGGGTAGTTTAATGCCATCGTCTGCAATACAAATTTGACACGTGGCAACCAAACCTCACGGTTTAAACTCATTTATATAGGAAATGATATAAAAATAAAATTATTTTAACATATAGAAGTAATGAATCAAACTAAAAATATATTTTGTACCAATTGTGGAAAAACAGGGCATCATTTTCGGTCCTGTAAAAAACCGGTAACAAGTTCAGGGATTATTTGTTTTCGTAAAAGAAANCATGCTGTAGAATATTTATTAATTTGTAGAAAAGATACATTAGGATTTGTTGAATTTATGCGTGGAAAATANCCTATGTATTATAAATCCTATATTATTAATTTAATAAATGAAATGACAATACAAGAAAAAAACTCNATACTAAACAAACCATTTAATGATTTGTGGTATGAACTATGGGGGGATTTTATAAACACGAAATACTCGACTGAAGGAAAAATATCGAGATCTAAATTCAATCATATAAAAGAGGGCGTGAATATACACAATACTGAATATTATAACCTTAAAGAATTAATTGGATTAAGTGATACTAGTTGGACTGAACCGGAATGGGGATTTCCGAAAGGTAGACGCGAATACAACGAAACAGATGTTGATTGTAGCAAGCGTGAATTTCAAGAAGAAACCGGTATATCTAGTAACAAATTAAATATGATTTTAAATGTAATACCATATGAAGAAACGTTTATGGGTTCAAATTATAAAACATACAAGCATAAATATTATTTAGCTTACATGAAAGATATCGATAATACACAAAATTTTCAGACAACCGAAGTAAGTTGTATGAAGTGGCTAACATTTGACAAGGCTATGAAACATATACGACCTTATAATAGTGAATTGAGAGAAGTGTTAACAAAAGTCGATACATTAATAAGGGAATACGATTTAGTTCAATAAATATATTTGTATCAACATTTAAATATATTTGTGTATGATAGTTTAATCTTATATTTATATATATTAATATGGAGCAAAATTTATATCCACATATTGAATCGCCGGATTTCAATAGAAAAATAACATTAAAAAAAGAATTCGCCAATACTAAAATAAAAGGGTATACGAAGAAAGATTATAAAGAAATAGAAAAATTATCCGATGAATTGTGCAAAGTAAAGGATTTTGAATTAACAAACCATCAACAATTTGTTAGAAACTTTCTATCGTTTGAAACGCCGTATAATAGTTTATTATTGTATCACGGGTTGGGTACGGGTAAAACATGCTCGTCTATTTCTATTTGTGAAGAAACCAGAAAATATATGAAATTAATGGGTTATACAAAAAAGATAATAGTTATTGCAAGTCCTGTAGTTCAAGAGAATTATAAACTTCAATTATTCGACGAACGTAAATTAAAACTGGTGGATGGATATTGGAACATAAAAGCGTGTACTGGTAACAAATTTATAGAAGAAGTAAATCCTATGTTTACAAAAAATATATCACGTGAAAAGGTTATTAAACAAATAAATAAGATTATTAAAAACTGGTATCAGTTTATGGGTTATTTAGAATTTTCTAATTATATCACATCGATTATTAAATCGGCAAATATAAGTTTAACAGACAAGGAATTAAAAGATAAAAATAAAATCGATATAATTGAAAAAGAATTTTCAAACAGAGTGATTGTAATCGATGAAGTTCATAATATTAGAACAGGCGATAAAATGAAGCGCACGTCCGAACATTTTTTGAATTTAGTAAAATACGCAAAGGATACAAAACTAATTTTATTGACGGCAACACCAATGTACAACGACCATCGAGAAATTATTTGGTTGTTAAACTTGATGAATTTAAACGATGGACGGTATATGTTAAAAGAAAAGGATATTTTCGACAAGAAAGGGGAACTTAAAATAAACTCAAAGGGGAGAGAAATAGGGAAGGAAACGTTAATTGAAAAAAGCACAGGATATTTCAGTTATGTCAAAGGCAACAATCCCTTCACATTTCCTTTTCATATTTTTCCAGAAGATAGTGGGAGAGAAGAGTCATTGCAATTATTGCTTTCTCAAAAATCAGGTACATCGGGGGACAATAAATGGAAATATCCAAAAAAACAGATTAATGACTTGGAAATTGATATTCCAATACAATACTTGGATTTATTTATAAATAACATATCTGGAACAATACAAGAAAAAGCATATAACTTATTGATTGAAAAATTAAAAAAAGACAATCCTGTTTTAAAAAAGAAAAACAAGGGTATCCAATACACGGTTATAGACGGACCATTGCAATTATTGAATATGGTTTATCCAACTACCCGTTTATTAGAATCAAATACTATAAAAACTACATCTACATCAATTGATAAAATGTATGGACGCGATGGATTGATGCGACTTATGAAACGTGGTACTAATAAAAGGGGGTATGAATACAAGCAATCAACTGTATCGAACTATGGGCGGATTTTTTCTGAAGATAAAATTAAAACATACAGTAAAAAAATAGGCAATATTATTAGTGAGATTAAGAAATCGAAGGGGATTGTAATGATATATTCACAATTTATAGAAGGTGGATGTGTGCCTATTGCGTTAGCGTTGGAAGAATTGGGATTATCGCGTTCCAACGGTAATAATTTATTTAAACACCAACCAAAAAAACGATTTAAGTTTATAAATGAAAACAAGAAGGCGTTCTATGGAGCATACGCGATGATAACTGGAGATCCAAGTATCTCTCCCAATAATAAAACAGAATTAAAGGAAGCGACGAATGCTAAAAATAAATACGGTGAGTTTGTAAAAGTTATTATTATATCCAAAGCAGGGTCAGAGGGGTTGGATTTTAAAAATGTAAGACAAATGCATTTAATGGAACCATGGTATAATTTAAATCGCACCAAACAAACAATCGGACGAGCCGTGCGTAATTTGAGTCATTGCATGTTACCATTTAAGGAACGAAACGTAGAGATATTCTTGTATGGAACACAGTTGAGTGAAGAGAATGATGCTGAATCGATTGATTTGTATATGTACCGTTTAGCCGAACAAAAGGCTATGAAAATAAATACAATTTCACGGATATTAAAAGAAAATGCGTTGGATTGTGTTTTGAATAAAGACCAATTAACGCAATATAAAAATGAGGTTAATGTAGAATTATCGAGTGGTATTAAATTGGCTAATTTTGATGTTAGGGCGAAGGATTATAGTTTTTCTTGTGAGATAGGCAAATGTAATTACACTTGTTTGTTAAACAAAGACCCTACATTCGATGAAACTAAAATAGACACTTCCACATACAACGATTATTTCATTATTCTTAATTTAGATGTTTTACTTAAGAAAATTAAGTTTATCTTCAGAAATGGTTATGTTTATCACAAACGACAATTGTTTTTATTAATCAATCAGTACAAAAAATATTCAGACGAAGAAATTTATATTGCCCTCGACATATTAATAAACAATAAAAACGAGATTTTAAAAGATATGTTAGATAGACAAGGGAAACTAGTTAATATTGGCGAATATTATATGCTTCAACCACTCGAGTTATACAATAAAAATATTTCTTTGTTTGATAGAATAATGCCGTTGGAATATGAAAACAATAAGATCAAAATGAGTATTCCAAAAATGGTGTATAAGAAAAAAGGAAGCGATAATGCGATATTAGATAATTTAATATCAAACTATAACTATTTGATAGGAAATGAAAATGTTGCAACTACGCCAAATAAATTAGTAATAAAAAAATACAGAAATATTATACAGCAAATTAACAAATATATAGGGTTAGATGTGAATGAATTAGCAATGTATACAATACATCATTTAATAGAAGAATTACCGTATGTGTCAAAGAAGAAAATACTACAATTACACGGTAAACTTACAGATAAGGGTGAAAAACGATTGTTTAAAACATATTTTGATAAATATTTGATTGGTACTTTAGATAAACGTGATGTTGTTGTAATACCAAATGAGAAAAACACGATTCGAAATTACAACTTTTTTATTAAAGAATCCGATGTTAAATGGATTGAAGAAAATAAAAAGTTGTCTGTTTTGATAAAAAAATTAATAACAACATACCAAGTAACGGACTGGAAAACAAAATGGATTTTAAGCGATGGGAAGGAAAAAACAATCCATTTTTACGATACGTTTAGAGAACGAATTGTAAGTAAAATAAAAGAATTGGGAGAGAAATCCAAAAGCAGCGGCAAACAATGTAGTGTGGGTCAAAATAAGAATAATATTAAGAGTAAACTGAAGGAACTTGAAAAACAAATAAATATTAAATTAAATAAAAAGAATGTTTATTCAAAAATAAATAGTTTGAAAGATATGTGTATTGCGATAATGTTGTATTCATATTATTTAACATATAAACACGGTGAAAAATACAATTATAATTTATTGGAAGGGTTTTTGTACGATGTATCTCTCTTACCAAAACTAAACCAGTCGAAATTAGACAAAGACGGCAATACATTGTTTTTAAAATGAGAAAATTGATTTAATAATAATAATATGTTATTGATATAAAAATTTATATTAATACTATATAATGAAATCTATGAAAAATGTCAAAAAAGGTTCCATATATACTAAGTCCATTTTGGTGAGAAAGATACATGTTGATTTTAAACATGTTGATAATTATTTAAAAGAACATATACTGGTTCGTTTAAAAGAAGACTTCGAGGGGAAATGCAGTAAGGAAGGTTATATTAAAAAAAATTCAATAAAAATTGTATCGCATAGTTCTGGTGTAGTTGAAGGAACTAAATTGGTATTTGACGTATCATTTGAATGTTTAATTTGTCATCCAGTGGAGAATATGAAAATTAAATGCCTGGTTAAAAATGTAACTCGAGCAGGTATCCGCGCTATATATTACAAAGAAGAGGAAAACCCTATTGTGTTGTTTATAGCAAGAGAGCATAACATAAAAAACGAACAATTCAATCAGGTGGTTGAAAATGATACAATCGTCGCAAAGGTAATTGGTATCAGATATAAGTTAAACGACGAGCATATATCTATAATAGGAGAGTTGGCGTCTACAAAGAAAAACAAGCGAAATACTACTAAGAAAAAGTATTGATTTGTGACTGTAAACGACGAATCAAAGATAAAAGATAAAAGATAAAAGATAAAAGATAAAAGATAAAAGAATAAATATTTAAACAGATATAAAACTTTTTTAATATATAAGATTATATGATTAGTATGAGCGTTGTAGAAGAGTCAACAGAGGACAAATATACTACAGATCAGTTGAAAACCCTAAAAAAAACGATAGAGAAAAAAAGCACTATGCATCATAAGAAGATTTTAGAAATCATTATGAATAATAATATTAATTTTTCTGAAAATAACAACGGTGTATTTCTATCTTTAAATAAGTTACCTGCTAAAACGATAGCCCAAATTGAAAATTATTTAAAATACATTGACGAACAAGAAGATATGTTAAGTACTATTGAAAACACACAAGATGTATTTGAAAAAGAATACTTTAATAAAACTACATAAAGTCTTTTGTATAAATTATATATCATGAACTATAAGTCAAATAATAATTACAGCACGAATAAACGTTATAACTCGAACAATCGTTATAACTCAAAAAACAATTATCATTCTAACAATCCACGACCAAATAACACAAGACCAAATAATACACGGCATAATAACATAGTTGTTAAACCTTCTGGAAAAGATATAGAAGATTTATTAATAAACATTAATAAATTTTCACTAACAAATAATAACCTAATCAATTCATTTTGTTTTATGGAAGTTAAACCGCGAGAAGTCAAACATGTGGATGAAGTAAAACTTACCAAAAAAAGAAGTGATTATTTTTATCCCCCTATCGAATGCAAAGATACACTGTTTTGGTGTTGGGTACATCATCATTATGGATCTCAAGAATATGAATTAAACAAAAATAATATATATAATTATGAAACCAATCGAAAATTCGAATATGTCAGTAGTATACGAAATAACAAGACATTACTGAAATTGTTAAAATTAAACAGGACAAAGTTAGAAGAAAAATTACTGGATGATAATGGTATTGATTTGGGACTATTTATTTTTATTTGTCTGGTCCATAAATACAACGTTGTATACACGGATAACTATATGTATTATGAATATGTTGATGATTTTAACACTGATTTCATTATGATTCATAAGCGTAATAACAAGTATGGACTGTATATTAAAGATAAGATTACCATCGACCGTTTAGATGATATCAAAAAGGATAAGTGGGTCGTTGAATCTATTATGAAACCTCTTCGTTCTGCTGGTAGTTATAAAGTGGGTGAAATTAAGAATATATGTAAATTGTTGGATATTTCGACTATGAAAACGGAGAAGAAATCCTTTACTAAAAATGAATTGTATGAAAAAATAAAACAATTGATTATGTAAAATTAAGTAATTTACAAAATGTGGATTAAATTGATAAATATAAATTTAATACAAACAATATTAAATTTATATATAATTTATATATATTAATGAGTAAAAATCAATTCTCTACCTCTTTTACAGAGTATTTAAAAATCTATACTTTATCCAATCAATCAACCGATGAATTTGAGTTGCGCTTTGGAACAAACCATAATAATAAAATTACACGAATTGATTTCGATAACGTTATCAAAAAACTTAAAGTAAACAATTACAATTGTGAAACACCAAATGGCCAATATCATTTAAATATACAAAATGAATTTTTAGATGAACGCACCGGCCGACTTCGGATGTCCAATATTAGAACAGAAATAAAAGGACTGATGAATATAAAAAAATACTGTAAGAAAAACACATTTAATTTAGAAATACCTGAACCATACGTATCGTTTCTACAAAAGCAAACGAAAGAGAATAAGGGTAATGTAAGGTTAACTGCGTTGGATAGTAAAGAATACGAATTTCGCGTGAATTATAAATCAGAGAATAGACTGGCTAGTGACTATCCGTTGGTTAGAAATATGATTAACAATTGGAACAACCATAAAAAAACATTTCGTTTAATTAAACGTTTCACATTTAAAAAGGAAGGTCTTCCATTTAAGTTTGATTTAAGTGTATTGCGTACATCAAAATGGAATTATCAAACGCGTAAATATACACCGGAATCTACTATTCAAAAATCCAATTTATTCAAAAACCAGGAGCATTATGAAATAGAAATCGAATTGCTGAACGACGACGCAAAATCCATGATGCACCTAGATTTAAAAAAAGAGCTAAACAAAGCAATCAAACTTATATTATCGGCGTTACAGCAGACGAATTATCCTATCTCTTATACAGAACAAAAGGCTGTAATATTTAATTATGTAAAATTAACCAGCAACAGTAATAATGAAGCGTTGTTTGCTAATGATAAGAGGGGTAATAATATGAGAAAAAACCGTAAAAACTTTGTAGGACCATCCTCTATTACACTAGAAATGGAAAATGCTGCTCCAGGAATGGATGATTTAACTATACCAAACATTCATACTCCATACACAGTAACCGATAAAGCAGACGGACAGCGTAAATTATTGTATGTGGGTCAAAAAGGGAAGATTTATATGATCGACATCAATATGAACGTACAATATACTGGTTTATTAACCAAAGACAACGAGTATTACAATAGTGTATTGGATGGAGAACATATTATCCATGACAAGCACGGTAAGTATTTGAATTTATATATGTGTTTTGATGTATACTTTAAAAAAGGCGAAGACTATAGAGCGTATCCCCTTATTTATCGCGAAAACCTACCATTCGAAGATAAAAAATACAATACTGGACTGTCTAGACTGGAAGTGTTAAACAAATTTATAAAAGGCATGAGTATTTTATCGATTGTAAAAGATAAGAAGCCGACAATGGATATTAAAGTTAAAACATTTTACTCCAATCGCAACGCTAAAAATGAACCTATTAGTTTATTTCGATCGTGTAAAGAATTATTAGATGGTATGGCGGACGGTTCCATGTTTGATTATGAGACAGACGGACTTATATTCACCCCAATTGATAAATCGGTTGGTAGTAGTAAATTAGGAGTGTTGGAACATCAGAAAACCTGGAGGCATAGTTTTAAATGGAAACCACCCCAATACAACACAATTGACTTCCTGGTTATTACAAAAAAAACAGACACCGGTAAAGACACCGTAAAACATATATTTCAGGATGGCGATGATATGTCAACCAATTCACAGATGCTTCAATACAAAACGCTAGAATTACGAGTCGGTTTTAACCAAGGTCAACACGGATTTATTAATCCCTTTCAAGACGTGATAGATGGTAATTTTCCAGAGAACGTATCATACGACAATCGTAATTATAAACCAGTACCATTCTTTCCATCGGAACCTAGTCCAAATTTTAACGTACATTTATGCAATATTCCTGTGATAGACGGAAATATGTTTATTGAAGACAAAACAGAAACGTTTGAAGACAAAACAATTGTGGAATTCAAATACGTTAAAGAGAATGATAAATATTGGCAATGGGTACCAATACGAGTAAGACACGATAAGACGTCTGACTATCGAAGTGGTAATAAGAATTTTGGAAATGCCTATCATGTAGCAAATGGTGTCTGGAAATCCATACACAACCCCATTACAGAATGTATGCTTAGTGGGTCAGAAATGTTTGATTTGGAGAACGGTGAAGTTTACTATAAAGAAGGGGCGTCTAAAACTAACACACGTTCTTTGAGAGATTTTCATAATAAATACGTAAAACATTTGCTTATCAACGGTGCTTCGCGCGGTAAGGAAACTCTGGTCGATATGTCCGTTGGTAGAGGAGGGGATTTATGGAAATGGTATCAATCTGGACTGAATTTTGTGTTGGGTATTGACTTGTCTAAAATGAATTTGGAAAATCGAAAAGATGGTGCTTGTGCAAGGTATTTAAATTTTAAAAGCAAACACCGCAAAGCACCTTCGTGTTTGTTTATCAACGGTGATAGTGGTAGAAACTTACGAAATGGAGACGGTATTTTGGATCCAAAAGGTAAAATGATTATGGATGCGATAATAGGAAATGGAAGTAAGGATAAGGAAGTATTAGGAAAGGTAGTGTACGAAAACCATGGAATTGGTCGAGATGGATTTGATGTAGTATCCAATATGTTTTCAACCCATTACTTCTTTGAAAATATTGAAGTGTTGAACTCGTATCTTAAAAATATATCGGAAAATTGTAAAATAAACGGATATTTTATTGGAACATGTTATGATGGGGCAAAGGTATTTAACCTGTTGAAGGATAAGAAATATGGAGAAAGTGAATATATTATCGAAGACAATAAAAAGGCATGGGAAATAAAGAAACTGTACGAAGAAGATAAATTTCAATCCAACATGGAAGGCGTTGGATTAAAAGTTGATGTATATCAAGAGTCTATTAATAAATCATTCCCTGAATATTTGGTGAATTTTGATTACCTCAAAGAATTATTGGAAATGTATGGATTTTCGCCAATAGACGGCGATGAATGTAAAGATTTCGGATTGTTTACTGGTATAGACTCATTCCAACGGTTATTTACAAAGATGGGAAATGATGTTGAAAACAGTGAAATCAGCAAAAACCAAATAGGAAAAGCATTAAGCATGACCGATAATGAGAAAAAAGTATCATTCTTAAATAACTATTTCATATTTAGAAAGGTTCGAAATGTGGATGCCAGCAATGTCTTTAAAATCCAAATGGAAAAAGCAAACGATACTATGGGTGAAGTAAAGAAACGTATGCAAAAAATGAAAAACGATGGGAGGGTGATTAAGCGAAATGTTGTAAAGTTGAAGCGTAAAATACGATTGGTATAGATGTTAATATGTAAATACAATCATAATTCATATAAATATTTTTTAACAAAATGTACCAAAACAATATAAAATTAATATAATAAATAATATAGAAAAAATACAATGCTATATTATTTATTACCAGATTGTAATCATATTTTGAAATCAGTAAATATAAAATTAAAATTTAAAGTAAAAGACGAGGAAACTGATGTGTTTCTTAGCAAAAGCATCCATAAATATTTAAACAATACAAAGGAATTAATCGATCAAAATTATAAAAAATGGGATAATATTAAAAAATACACCAACCCATATGAGTTTATCCATAGTTGTTTGCCTCATATGAATTATTCTATTGCTAAGGTAAAACCTGTATCTCGAGCATTTTTTAAGTTAATTGAAATATACAAGCATTTCAACATCTTAAACAATTACAACAGTTTAAAAAGTTTTCATTTGGCAGAAGGACCTGGTGGGTTTATAGAGGCTACTGCTTATATGCGCTCTAATCCTTTGGATACATACTATGGTATTACGCTTACAAATGACGATGATTATAGTATTCCAGGGTGGAAAAAAAGCGAACAACTATTTAAAACGTATAAAAATATTATCATTGAAAAGGGAAGAACAGGGAACGGTAATTTATACAATATTGATAATTACAAACATATGGCTACTTATTACAAGAATAGTATGAATGTTATTACGGCGGACGGTGGGTTTGATTTTTCAGGCGATTTCAGTAAACAGGAAAACAACGCGTTTCGATTGCTTTTTACGCAAATTGCTTATGCTATTGTAATGCAAAAATACAACGGTGTTTTCATATTGAAGATATTTGATGTGTTTTTGAAAAGTACAACTCAGTTGATTTATTTGTTAAACTGTTTTTATAAAAAGGTGTATATTGTAAAACCAAATACAAGCAGGCATGCCAATAGTGAGAAATATTTAGTGTGTAAATATTTCAAGTTTAGTGATACATCATCCATATACAATAGGTTTCATGACATTTTATTTGTATTGGATAATATGGACTTTGACAAATACGAGATAGCCAGTATTTTGGACGTTGAGTTGAATACCTACTATTTAAGTAGATTAAATGAGATAAATTCTATATTTACACAACAGCAAATTGAAAATATACTTAACACTATTAAAATAATACATTATCAAGATAAATCAAAAGATAAAATAGAATTAATGAAAAATCAAAATATTAAAAAGTGTATACGATGGTGTATAGAACATAATATTCCTTACTACAATAATTACACGCCGACCAATATATTTTTGGCGAATAAAAGTTGAAATAAGTTGAGTTTACCAGAACCACCCGAATCATTTATATAAAATTGATTAAAATTGATTAAAATTCTACACTTATTATTATTTATTAAATAAAAATAAGTAACCAAAATGAGTTGTATATTAAAAGAAACTATGATGCAAATGAAATATAGGACCTGTTTTAGTAGTATAAGCCAGAATGGGTATAAATTGGATATCCTTAAAAGTGGAATGCAGAAATATTTAAGGAGAAAGCAATTTGATGATATGGTCTGGTGTGCTTATGAAATATATAAGTTTGAACTGTATGCCTCTAGTGAGAAACAGCAGAAGACCTGTAAGGCTATAATTACTAATCTTATTAATAGGATTATAGTAATGATGGATGAAGAGTTACTGTTTGCTGAAGCCGAACGATATATTGTTTTAAGGGAAATGATTGAAAAGTTTCAGGAGAACAGGAAAAGTTCTGGCGAAACTCTTATACTAATGTGTAAGTGTTTGGTAGAAGGTCGTATTTCCAGAAGAAATAGTGACCTTAGAAGTTGGTGGAGTCACCGTATTATTAATGAGGACAGTGGATTGGAGGATACTGTTTATTTTGGAAGATTTGTGGATTGTTTTGAGAGAAAAGATGACGAATGTTTTAAATGGATGTTTAAAATATTTAAGGGAGAGAAAAAAGGAGATACTGTAAGGTATAGGAGAAAAGATAATATTTATATGGTATGGGAATATTTGTTTGATACTGAGGTAGTAAAGGCAAATTCTGTATATAAGAAGGTGATGGATTATAAATTAAATGAATTCTTTAAATTAGGAAGAGGAGAAAGGTTTATGTTCCTGTGTTCTTGTATTGATATGGCAATGAAGTGTAGTACTCCAGAAGACAATAGTCAGGCTTTACTAAGTAGTTTACGAGAATTATATGGATCAGGACGATGTATCGACGCTGATTTGTTGAAGAAATGTAATGAGTATATGCAGATTGATGCCTACTGTATTGATATGCATACTAGCCAAGGCCGCAAGATGGGTAAAAATAAAGCAGATTTTGCAAAAGAAGGGTGTGTAGTAGCAGATGAAGATAAGGAATTTTATGTAAAAGAATGGAGAGACTACTATATTCAAGAGAAACTAGACAACCCTATTAAGATTAGAAAAAAGAAGTCCCTTAAAAACAAAAAAACAAAGAAAAAAGAAGAAAATAAAAAAGAAAATAAAAAAGAAGAAAACAGAAAAGAAAATAAAAAAGAAGAAAATAAAAAAGAAAATAAAAAAGAAGAAAACAGAAAAGAAAATAAAAAAGGAATGGATAAATTTGTAGTTAGGGTGAAAAGTGTAAAGGCAAAATCAGTTAGCCAGTTGAAAAGAGAGGAGAAGACTAAAATGATTAAAAAAATGAGACCGACTCCTGTCTTTAGTGAGTTAGAAGATAAGTTGCCAAAAAAGATGTGGCTATGGATGGATAGTAAGTTGAAATTGTGTGGGAATACAACCTGTGGAAATAAGGTAATGTGTTTTAAATATAAGGATACAATTTGGAAGGAGTCCAGGAAGAGTATGAACTATAATAGGGACTATTGTGTATTGGATAAATGCAAACCCTTATTTGGACTGAATAGTATTGGAATGAAAAGAATATTGTCTGATTTTAGGGTAGAAAAGATATCTAAAGAAACAAAATATTGGGCCGATAATTGGGAAGTGACGGTGAATGGTGAAAAAGAAGGTGATGTGGTCTATTGTGTAATGGATGAGATTACTCCAGGGACAGAGGTCGGAAAAATGAAGGCCGAATTACTTAATGACAGGAGATTACTCAAGGAATTTGCTAAGATTGGAATAGTAAGGGGTATATTTAGAGTGAGTGATTTTAATGGTAGAAATGTTTTGGTGAAGGAGGTAAATGGGAGGAAAGAATTGGTAAGTATTGATGAGGGAGATATTGGTAAAAGAGTTGATATAATTGGTAGAAAAAATAGGTGGCTTATGAATGCTTTGAATAAGGATAA
>JGI20160J14292_10000323_pt1 | contig 44049 bp, 43 predicted proteins | sample COG_10_FD_14292 | JGI IMG/M metagenome (IMG submission 14292) | reverse complement strand
TTGTTCGGAGTAGAGCACCTTTCTCAACCGCATCAGCCAAGCGCTGGATGGTATTACTGTTTCCAGAGACTTCAATATAATTGGTGCACCAATTTGGCATGTCATATTCCTTATCAAGTTATACTACGTAGTATAACGTTATTCTAGTATAAAGTCAACACTTAATTGTAAGAATAAGTAAATTAATTCCAGGCGGCCCAATATATTATTGGTTAACACTAAATCAAAGAGTCATACAGTAATAGCCCAATTAGTGTTAATATTGATAATACAATAATCATTAGTTGAAAGTATTTCTTCATATATAATCTCTTTGTTATTGGCTCGAATGTCATAATGATACTTACAGTATAGCGCCTTTTAGATTAGCGTATGATAGATAAGCGCCTTTTAGGTTAGCGCCTTTTAGATCAGCGTATGATAGATTAGCGCCTTCTAGGTTAGTGTTATATAGGTTAGCGCCTTTTAGATAAGCGCCTTTTAGGTTAGCGCCTTTTAGATCAGCGTATGATAGATTAGCGCCTTCTAGGTTAGTGTTATATAGGTTAGCGTCTCTTAGGTTAGTGTTATATAGGTTAGCGTCTCTTAGGTTAGTGTTATATAGGTTAGCACCATATAGGTTAGCGCCTGTTAGATCAGCGCCTTCTAGATTAGCTTCTGATAGATTAGCGCCTTTTAGGTTAGCGTCTCTTAGATCAGCGTATGATAGATTAGCGTTTGTTAGATCATTTAGGTTAGTGTTATATAGGTTAGCGCCATATAGGTTAGTGCCTGTTAGATCAGCGCCTTCTAGATTAGCTTCTGATAGATCAGCGCCTTCTAGATTAGCTTCTGATAGATTAGCGCCTTTTAGATCAGCGCCTGTTAGATCAGCGCCTTCTAGATTAGCTTCTGATAGATTAGCGTTTGTTAGATCAACGTTTGTTAGATCAACGTTTGTTAGATCAGCGCCTTCTAGATTAGCTTCTGATAGATTAGCTTTTGATAGATTAGCGTCTTCTAGGTTAGCGTCTTTTAGATCAGCGTATGATAGATCAACGTGTTTTAGATCAGCGCCTTTTAGTGTTTTATTATCGATTGAGTTAGACATTTAATCTATTCCTTTTTTTTAAGTTATACTACAGTATAACGTTATTCTAGTTTAAAGTCAACAATTAATTGTAAGAAAAGTAAATTAATTCCAGGCGGCCCAATGGCGAAATGGGAGCCGAAGCTCCCATCAACTTATTATGCAGCCTGTGTTACTTTCATCGGGTGCATTTTTGTGCTATTAAACTTTTCTGCCACTTCTTTGATCTTAGCCAAATTAGCGAGTTTAATTTGCTCTTCCGTCTTCTTCTCTCCGAATACGCCAGAAATCAGACTGGGCTTCTTTGCTGAGTCTACTGGTGTATTAACTTTACTACGAGCGACTTTGGTTTTCTTAACACGAGCAGGAATCACGCCTGGCGCTACGTTATTATTAACAGACCATCTATACCATGTCTTGCCATACCCTTCTTTACAAGGGAGCTGATTCTCGATGATAACTGCAACTTCAGCCATCGGCTTTGATACGTTCTCATTCATGATTTGGATTACACGAGCTGTCTTAGTCATTTTCTTTGTATTAGTCATAGTAGTCATTTCCTTTTTAAGTTATACAGTAGTATAACGTTATTCTAGTATAAAGTCAACACTTAATTGTAAGAAAAGTAAATTAATTTCAAGCGGCCCAATCGGGTTGGATGTTAATTATTTCACCCACATCTTGTTATATTTCTTAGGAAGGTTCTCGCATGAATAAGTTGATTCTGTGGTGTAATTATTAACCTTAACACATCCATTACTGCTATAACTAAAGAATACGTCAGGTGTCTTGAACGCTTCTGAAATCATGAACGCTACAGCGAAAGCTGTAACACAAAAGGTGAAAGACCCAATTGCTATCTTAATCATTTCATCTATTCCTTTTTTTAAGTTATACAAGTAGTATAGCGCTATCCTAGTTTAAAGTCAACAATTAATTGTAAGAATAATAATTAATTAATTCCAAGCGGCCCAATGGCGAAATGGGAGCCGAAGCTCCCATCACCCATTAACTTTCTACTACGACTTTCTTTTTACGCGGAGCTCTTTTCTTCTTAACCGCTACAGGCGCCACTGTAGGTTGTTCAATTACTTGCTGGTGTAATTCTAATTCCACCACGGGTTCTTTAGGGTGTGTATCGTATACGTATGTATCGTATACGGATTTAATCCCTTTCATGATCATAGCATATACAATCCATACAACAGAGAGCATAATCAGAAACATTGGTATATCATTTACATCGAAGTAAGCGTTCATAGTAGTCTATTCCTTATCAAGTTATACAAGTAGTATAACGTTATTCTAGTATAAAGTCAACAGTTAATTGTAAGAAAAGTAAATTAATTTATGGCGGCCCAAAGTTCTATCACTGATAGAACGTTGAACCTTTTAGTAAGCGTCAATAGCCTTCTTGTCCGCTTCGGTTAGTGCTTCGGTATTTTCACCGATCAGGACGTTCCATATTCCTCTATCAAATAGATACACGTATGAAACTCCCTCGCGAACAAACTTAAAGAAATCCTGGAGTGAATTGTATTGGTTAAACATCTCACCATCCTGGAACGCGTTCTCCAGTACTACACAGCTATCAATGGTTGGTCCTATCGAGCTCATGTCACCGAGCTCCAATAATTCCATTACCTTATCGGTATCATTATAATGATTCGTCAAAATAGGAAGCATGGTAACTGGGCTCCCGTCCCAATGACAATAGATTGTTTTCACCGTCTTGTAGACGGGACACACATAAGCGATGTTAGAACGAGTAGACATTTAATCTATTCCTTATCAAGTTATACTGTAGTATAACGTTATTCTAGTATAAAGTCAACACTTAATTGTAAGAAAAGTAAATTAATTTATGGTGGCCCAATGTTTTATCAAGGTACCCTTTGTAGGGAACCCCCCCCCCTTACAGCTCGGGACTCCTACGGGTCCCATTCGGGGTAGGTTAGGCTCCTGGTACCCGAGTATTATCTGGAAGAACCTCCGGTTCTCTGGAATCCCTTATTACAAGATCGGGTCCCATATACACACCACAGGAACCTCCAAGTGTGTGTACGAGTATACACACCACGGGTCCCTTATTACAAGATCGGGTCCCATATACACACCACCAAGAACCACCAAGAACCACCAAGAACCACAGGAACCACAAGTGTGTGTACGAGTATACACACCACCAAGAGTTATAATAAAAAAAAACAGGGTCCCTTATTACAAGATCGGGTCCCTTATTTGCATCACGGGTCCCTTATTTGCATCACAGGAACCTCCGGTTCTCCAAGTGTGTGTACGAGTACACACACCACGGGTCCCATATGCACACCACCATATTATTGCAATACTACCAAGGTACAGGTTGTACTGCAAAGGTACAGGTTGTACTGCAAAGGTACAGGTTGTACTGCAAAGGTACAGGTTGTACNNCAAAGTGTGTGTAGGATCCTCCGGATCTTACGAGTACACACACCACAAAGTGTGTGTATACACACACCACAAAGGTAATACAGTAGTACTAAATAATACTAATACTAATTGGTAGTGATGTTTATAAATCATTATTATTATACACCAAGAGGCCTCTTAAGAGGTGTCTTTTTATTATTATTATTATTATTATTAATTTAGCTTTGAGAGGTTTAATTTTTTAACATGGTATATTCTAAATTTTCGAGTTGGGTCGTAATTGTGGGCTTCACAGCGCTTTGTGCAGTAGTCGCCAATCACTTAGGATTTTTCAAATATGTTTACGCTAATGACCCCACCAAGCTTTCTTTCCTTATTATTGGGCTATTCATCTGTTCTTCTATAGTAGCTGGCTGGCAATGTGCAGTTCGGATTAACTCAGATAACGTTATTGATAAGCTATGGTGGTGCACACAAGCGCTTGTTACATTAGGTATGATAGGTACCGTTATAGGATTCCTATTGATGCTTAGTAACGCATTTGCTTCTATTGATCTGTCTGATATTGATTCGACTCAAGCAGCCCTTACCGATATCGGTATTGGTATGGCGACAGCTCTACTAACAACTTTCTTCGGTATGACTGGNGGATTGTTATTGCAGGTTCAACTATTAGTCGCGGAAGACTAAACCATGGCGGATAACAATACAAAGAAATCTATTAGACTCAGTAACATTGGTTACATTGATCTATCCCTTAATTTGATGNTGGGCTTTGCTGCTCTGTTCATTATCCTTCTTATGATCCTTAAAGTGGAAGANGAATCAACTCCCACTAATATGGAAACTAAAGGACATCTAGTAATTAAGATCACATGGCCTGAAGGCCAAGATAATGATATNGACCTTTGGGTCAAGTCAGAAGGTATGTTTAATGAGGTAATCAGCTTTACCCGCAAACAGGGGCGTAGTATGTTCTTGGACCGTGATGATACTGGTTTACATAATGATAGAATCACAACCAGCGATGGCACTGTAATTGTCAACCCTATTAACCAAGAGATACTCTATATCAAGTTAAAGGGTGAAAACACTTATACAGTTAATGTACATATGTATAGGGTTGGATTACCATACGGGGTGATTCCCCCACAGACCGTTACTGGAACGCCTTCAGATAATGTTAGGGTCGCCGATGATACTAATAATAATATCATTAATAAATACACAAAAGAATCCACAGTTACAGTTGAGTTGTTAAGTATTGATCCTGATTTTCGATCATTAACTAAAAAAGATGTCACCCTTACTAAGAAGGGCCAGCAAGATACAGCATTTGTGTTTGAAACTAATATAGACGGTAAAGTAATCGACATAGACAAAAACGCAAAAGACCTTTTTGTCTACTCCGTACTACAAAGTGAAGAAGAGAGAAGTTATTAATATGCTTTGGTTTTTAGATTACGAAATAACAAAATGGTTCTTGGGGCTTTGTTTAGCCACCAGCCTACTATCAGCTGTACTACTATCGTTCTCACCGATTAGAGCTTGGTTGAAAGCTATACTAATTTTATTATTATTCTCACAAGTGTATTTGGTGTTCATTATCACTGACAATATGCTAGGGAAACCAAAACCTAATAACTTTTATGGAGTTGATGGTATCATTAAAGGTTACACGGTTTTCACGAAATCAGAAGAGAAGAGGATCGCGATCTTTATCTCGCTCAAACGGGATGAACGTCCTATCACAATAAGTATTCCCTGGACAAAAGAAGAAGAACAAAAACTCAAGGAAGCTGCAGAAAAAGAATCTAAATATGGTATTCCTACAGGAATCAAGAGTGATAAAAAACCAGACCGTAAGGGTCTAGTTATGCCAGAGCCCACTCTAGAGTTCTACAACTTCGAAGACAGTCCAAAATTCGATCATTTAAAAGATCCAATCCAACAATAATATTATTATTATGAAGGTATTATAATATGTTACCAAAGATAGAACATCCTGTATACAGGATTGAAGTGCCATCACTAGGGAAGAAATATAGCTTTCGACCTTTCCTGGTGAGAGAAGAAAAGCTTCTCCTGATGGCCAAAGAAAGTAAAAACCCCACTGACATCCTTTCCGCTATCAGGCAGATTGTGACTAACTGTTGTATCGATAAACTCGATATTGACACCCTTGCTCTTTTCGACTTGGAATACATATTCCTACAATTAAGAGCACACTCAATTGATAACGTTGTTAATGTATCTTACAGAGACGATCAAGACGATAAAGTCTACGACTTCGATATTAACTTGCATGAAGTTAAGGTCGAATTCCCAAAGGAAACACCTGAGAAAGTGGTGGAGGTTTCTAAGACAGCCGGTCTTATTATGAAATATCCATCAGCCCAGCTATATGGTGACAAAGAGTTCCTGGAGACAGAAGAAGACCACTACTTTAGTCTTATCATTAGGTGTGTAGATAAGGTATATAATGGCGAAGAGGTATTTGAGGCTTCTGATATCCCAACTAAGGAAATGGAAGAATTCCTTGAAGATCTGAGTTTGGAAGTGTTTAACAATGTTCAAGAGTTTCTAGTAAACACACCAAAGATTGAATATAAACTTGAATACCAGAATAGTCTCGGGACTAAAAGGGAAATTCACTTGAATACGTTAGACGATTTTTTTACATGGCGCTGAGCCACAACAACTTAACAAATTACTATAAAACAGTATTTGCGTTGGTTCAGCGGCATAAATATAGCATATCCGAAGTTGAAAATCTAATTCCATTTGAACGTGACATTTATGTTGATATGTTAGCCCAACTCATTAAAGAGCTAGAAGAAAAACAAAATAAATGATCAATGAAGCATTAAAAGGGATTAGAAACCATATATCCCGCCAATCGAAGGAATCAGGGGCTTTCCGGAAAGCCGCCAGGGATAATTCAGGAAAAATAGCAAGTATAGCTGCTGGTATCAAAAGAGCATTTGATAGTGGCAGAAGTATGGCTGATGATGTTCGTAATGCAGTTTCTAATATAAAGTCCCAATCGCGAAACAAAGAACAGAACGCGAAAACCACTGTAAGCCTTTTGCAGCAATTGGTGGCTATACAGAAACAAATACTCGCTTCATTAAGGGGAACGGGTGGCAGTAATGCTAGACAAGGGATCTTTAGCAGGACAGCGGGTGCGATTGGAAGTAAGTTCAGAAGTAAGTTTGGAACGCAACCACCGCCCATGGGCCCTCATGCTAGCGCGGCTAGTATTATGGGTTTACCAGCAACTACGTCCACAGTAGCTACTGCATACACACCCCAACCAGCAACTACGTCCACAGTAGCTACTGCATACACACCACCAGCAACTACGACCTCGACAACCGCTGGCGGCTCTACAAGAGCTGAACCCCTGACGGTTGCTAGCGCCTCGGTGTCACCTACGGCTGCGGTGGATTCTAGCGCTGAATCGGGTAGCACACCATACACCCCACCAGCCGCTCCTACTACACAACCACAATCAACGGCGGTGGCTTCTGTGGGAGAAGCTGTGGCGCCTAGCGCAGTGGCGCCTAGCGCAGCTCCGCCAACCGGCGGTGGTGAGAGCACGCCTATAGATATGCCAATACAAACAGCCGCTATGGGACCAGATATCAGTGGTACTAGCACCGTCGCTACACCATATGATGACCCCATCAGAACCAACGTCTCAATGCCCTCTGGAGTCCAATCAACTCAGACAGCTTCAGTAATCTCCAAAGATCCTGTTATGGGCACAGGTATGGGATTGCCAGGGGATAATGTTAATAACCAAAGCTTTGGGTTGCCAACAACCCAACAAATAGCCTCAATATCACCAACGCAAAACAACATGCCTCTCGGCGGAAGTGGAAATTCCACAACACCGAGCGCACTACCCGCGCCAATAACTCCATCAGCTGGCGGTCCGAACCCATTAAGACCTGTATCATTGGCGAGCGTGCAAGCTCCGGTATTATCACCAGGCGCTGTCAAACAACTGGCATCAATTAATAAATCAACACCAAAAAGCGAACAATCCAATCAATCACTGTCGGCCTTAGTAGTAGCACTTAAAGGCATGAGTGATGCTTCTTCTGGGTTGATAAAAGGAGCATCGTCGGTGACGCAACAATTGGCCAGTATAAAAGTAACACCAGGACCGTCAGAAGACGATAATTGGGTACCGAGCGCATAATATGTCACAAGAAATATTATCACAAATTACTAAATCTAATACCGACCACAGCGAAGAAACCAATGCTTTCAAACAAGCGGCATTAGATAACAATAACGCTTCAATGCAGTCGATCAATGGTCTAGGCGGTCTGCTCAACAATCAAAATTCTAATATTGCGAAATCAACTTCAGCGGTAGGTCAATATAATACACTAGCACAACAAGATATAGAACTACAACAACAGACTAATAGTCTATTGTCGCAAATTCTTGCTGCTACTAGACAATTAATGTTTTCCGGCGACCCCAGAGGCGCTCGGCTGTCCGGGTCTGGTATTGGAGCGCTGGCGCTTGGGGGCGCTGCCGCATTTTTAGGGGACGGTAATGATAGTGGATACTCAGCCCCAGGCAGTCCGAGGTATGACCCACCCACATCACACACTCCCGGTGTGACGCCCCCAACCACAGGCAGTCCGAAATATGACCCACCCGCATCATACACTCCCGGTGTGACGAGCTCTACTGGTGTAGGTGACTCTGGTATGGCTCGAGTGCTAGCCGCGCAGAGAGCAAACAGAGGTGCAAACAAGCTATCACTTGAACAAAAAAGGCATCTATACGCCCTTGCAATTGCTGAGATGGGTGGTCCAGAATATATGAAAACAATTGGAGACAGCACAGTAATACAAGGGTATGCCGCATTTATGGAAACTGCTTACAACAGAGGCATGACAGAAGGCAGATCAAATGAAAATGTGAGTGTCAATTTGCGGGCGAATTACTACAAGCCACTGAGAGCTGGTGAAGGTAGACACTACGATAGTGCATTTAAGAAGCTTGGCGATACTAATTCTGATTTATATAAGTTACTGGACAATGCACACGATTTAGTCGCGAAGGGATCTGATTACAGTAATCTAGCAACTCAAAACTCTTCAGCACATGTAGCTGCTTCTGCCGAAAGGAACCAAACCATAACATCGAAAAGGTTCGGCGATACACTTTCTAGAAAAGACCGGATTGAATACAGCAATATACATGGCGCGGGGACAGTGAAAAATACTATTGAATGGGTGCGGCGCACACGAGAACAAGCCAAGAAGTTTGATGAACAAAATAGGTCAAACACCAAAACCATTCAAACAAATGCACCACCCAAACCCCGCAACTCAAGCAGCTTTAAATTACAACCTTTGTCTAGAAATGAGCTTAGGGCAAAAGGTGGATCATGGGGAAAGAAACCTGGCGACAGAACTATTTTTATGGACTTCAATGGTTTTAGTGATCCATCAGCCAAAGGTTTCGAGATAATAATACCAAACGATGCAACCCATGCTGAGATAGCAGCTGCTGTCAAGTTTAGGGACAATTGGGTTGCACTCGCTAGTAAATATGGCATGACCACTACGGTGAGGCGTGGAGGTAAAGGTATGCCAGCTGGCATCAAAACAACTAGACAAAACAAAAGGGGCAAATCCGGTGCATTCCATACTGAAAGTTTCTTTGGTTCCCACAAAGAATCAGCACAGATAATGGCTAATCCGGATTTTCAAAAAGATTACGCTGTTATTCTATCTGAGTTTTCAAAGGATATGCCTGGATCTACACTTCAGACACCCCACGATATAAAGAGCCAAGGCACGGACATGAGGTGGAATGGTGAAAGAATATCTGAATATGGTTTTTCTAAAAAAATATTGGTGCCTCTTTTAAAGCAGATCCAAGAAGAAGACGCCAGGGCCAGGGGTTTATCAACACCCACAACAACATCTCCAAGCGGCATAATACCAAGCACCCCATTAATAAAATGGGGTGTTGGCGCAAATATAAGGGGCTATGACCCTGATGTTGAGGCCAAAAGGAAGGCGTACGCCACAGGCATCGTTTCATTTAGGGGATTCGATGAATATACTGACTATAAATTCGATGCATTCCAGTCTGGCGGCGGCCGAGGTAAATCCAAATCAGCGCCATCTGGGACGTATCTCCTTTCAGAGCAGGCAACAGGTGGTGTTGTATCCGATTACTATGCGAGGGGTGGTATAAGGAGATCGGGTGCATTCAAAAAAGTATTCAACGTCGGAAAACCTGGCGCTATAACATCAACTGGTTACGATCCAGCAGAGCGTCGTGGTCGCACACAAATACAAATTCATTCAAACATAAGAAGTGATCTTGATAAATTAAGATCTAGTGGTTGCATAACTGTTCCGCCAGAAGAATATGCGAAATTGATATACAATATGGAACAAGCCCAAAAAGCACTAAGTGGCACGGGTGAAAAATTGACTTTGGTGATTGAGAATGATGGTTCGGGTCGCGCGCTCTATAGGGTTATGCCTTCGTCTAAGGTCAACAATAGAAAATCCATTTCCCCAGAAGAAGCTGTTAAGAACTTCAAGGAAACAGGGAATATATCCGGTAAAACGGGTGAGGCTGAAATCCCTGAGTTGACAATCCCGGCTGTTGAAAGTGGCTTGATAGCGCCCACTAAAGATTCTGGGTTTATATTAGGAGGTGAGTTTGAAAATGTTGCATCTGGTGAACAAATATTATTAGATATCGATAAAGAATTGCCGGATGAAACGCCTGACAACGGCGCTGTACTTGGATTGCATGAGACGGTTAATTTAGCTACAAATAATATCAAAAATGCCGGTCAAATCTTGGCCAGCGCAACAGCGCCAAATATAGTGCTCCCAGGCAAAACTTCTACTAAACCAGCATTTTCACCAGAAGAACCAGCGACCATGGTGGGGTAATGACAAAAAGGGAGCCAAATAGCTCCCTTTTTTTAAACCAAGCCCGAGGATGTACTACAGCCCGTTTGGTACGATAACATAATGAATAAGCAAGACAATAGCCAGCGAAGCACATAACCCGATCATCATCTTACCAAAGTCTTTCACTAGGAATGGAAAGACACTACGTGTTTTTTCCTTACCAATAAAGGATGCAATAGCAAACTCGCGCCCAGCCAACATACCGACAAACACCCACGTGGTCGACATTGGGATGTCATTAAGTTCTTTGAAGAAGTATAAGATAACAAGATACACTAGATCAATAATAGTCGCACTTCGGACATAACGAGTATTATGTTTTTCCAATACGATCTTTTGGATCTTACCACCACCTTCACGGAACATGAACCAAAGTCCGCCGACAAAAACCACACTGATCATTAACATTAAATCTACAGTTATTTCGCGCGGTAGGAACACGGCAATATTCGCCATGTCATGGCTTAACCAAGTCCACCATAAGAAACCTGTTGTCACCCATTGGGCTACTCTCCAATAAGTCTTATGGTCTTCTTTGACTGGTTTTGCTTCATCCATACAACGACTTATAACATACCAGATAGAGTAGGCGGCTGTTGCAGCCACTACATACCCCATCATAGATTTGATAAGCATTTGCTCAAGGACAAATGTAGTGGCGAATGCGCTCAGAACTAAGAAGCTTGTGGATACAGGCACACCGATTCTTGTTAATAGTAACAACACCAATGGCGCCATTGCGTGATACCAATGAACACCTTCGAATGGTATCTTGTTCAGACGACCATAAGTTATATCGCCATGCATGATATATCCATACCACAACGCCCACAATAAGACTGCTGAAGCAGCAGCCCACATAATTTTCCAGTTAAACTTTTCATTGTTACTCGCGATCCATGTACCCAAAGTCTGTACTGAATCATTAGCAATAACAGCATATGCTGCCAGGAGGAACCCAATAGCGCTCCATAAAGTCAGTGCTTCCATTTTTATAATCCTTTTGTTATCCTTTTGTTTGCTTGATGGCTTTACCCCATCGCTCACAAACGCCATTTATTCGAATGTTTATCTATTCGCCGACTACTACACTGCGTTCTTCAACGGTAGTTTCAGGTACAGTTTCAGTTTTGTTGTAATTGAATAAGGCGACGAAAACTATAAAGCATACAGCCGTAACCAGTAAGATTTTATTAATAGTTGTTTTTTTCATATTATTTCCTTTATGTATATAAAAAAGGAGAGAGTCTAAGACTCTCTCCCATAGTTTAGTCGTTAGCTAGATTCTTAAAGAAAGCCAATGATTCGTCATCTTCATCGTCATTAGATTGTTGGTATGAAGACGCTGAAGCCATAGGCGTTGCCTCCGCTACTTGTTGAGGGGTGTCATTCCAAGGGAGTGACTCCGCTGATACTGCAGCAGGGGATACAGGAGCACTAGCTACTGGCTGTGGTGCGGCGTGTGGTTCTGCACCCTCACCAAGAACTCGAGCTAGTTTGGTCTTCAGTTCAGCATAGCTCTTGAAGATTTTAGGATCAATGATCTCAGCTAGTGAGTGTTCTTTTTTCCAAACAGCTTCAAGTTCTGAATCATCTTCAAGTAAAGGAGATGCAGAATCAAATTCGGATTTATCGTAGTTACGATATCCCTCGACCTGTCGAATCTTGAGTTTGAAGTTAGCGCCAGCCCAAAAATCAAATGGGTTGATAGCTTGTTCGTCTTCGAACTGAGGATTCATAGCTTCGTTCAATTTATCAAAGATCTTTTTACCATAACGATATAGAAAGACTTTACCTTCATTAGCAGGATTACCAGGATCTTGCACAACATAGATGTTTGAGTAGAATTGTAGACGACGCTTTTGTTTACGGGCGATATCCTTATCCGATTCAATACCGCTGTTCCACAGTTTACTATTATATTGTGAAACAGGATCGTCTTGGCCTAGAGTGGTCAAAGACTTCTCGATATACCAACCACCTGGACCTTGGAAACCATGATCAAAGACTCGAACGAATGGAACATCCTCATTAACAGGCGCTGGTAGAAAACGAATTACAGCGTAACCGTTTCCTGCTTTGTCTACTGTTGGTTTCCAGAAGTTCTCATCACCTGATTTGGATTCACCACCAGAAACGGAAGCTAACTTTGAAGTAAGTTGATCGAGTGTTTTTTTGCCAGAGTTGGCTTTGAGTGTAGAAAAATCTAACATATATATATTCTCCGTATTTGCGTTGTATTTGCGTTGTATTTGCGTTATATTACAAGTTTACCAGCCCTTTGCGAACTGATAAGTATTTATACCCTGTTTTCGTATTAAAGTCAAGTGTTAATTGTAATAATCTACAATTATTTTTTTAATTTCTACACGGTCAGTTTTAATAAATGGCGTGTATTTCCGAAACTTCATTTTTAATTCCTCATAGATCAAATCATACTGTAATTTGGAATTCCAATGTTTAGAAGCTTTGGATAACTCCAGAAGTAAACATATAGTTTCTAGAGTTATTTCACCACCCAGATACGCTCTCAGCAGTATTGGGTGTTCGTTGGCTTTGATAATAAAATTATCATCAAAGTTTTGATGTAGTTTAGCTAAGTCTTGTTTTACTGTGTACTTCATTGATTGTTGGATCTTCAACCACTTGATATACATTTCATTAGCAGCATCACTATAAGAAATGTCTCTTATCCATAGTTTAGGGTTTTGGGAGAGATTAGACACAAGCAATCCATATGGATCATCGTGCTTGGCTAATTTCTCAAAAAACAACTTATCATTCCTCTTAATGTACGAAGATTCTTTAACCCTAACTTTACCGTTATACTTGAAGAAATCATATCCGTCTTTAGTGAAGTGATTTTTCATAGCTAAGTATATTTGATAGGATTCGAATCCGGTCATATTAGTAATTGTGCCCCTCTTTTGAGAACATTAATATCTTCAGCCTCGGCCTGGATCTTAGATTTGATAGTTGGGTTCCTTTTCACCCAGTAAGCAGCAGTCTCAATATCTAGATTGTTTTTCTCACACCAATGCACTACTGAATCGATGTACCCTACACCTGTCTCATTATTAATTCTCTCGATCTCAAGAACAAATAAATTCTGATCGTAAATAACTGTTTCGTCTGGCGTTAGATCTAATTGCATTATTATACTACTCCTGTCATGAGATTATAAGTTATTGGGGTCATGGTAGTTGTATCGTGGTAATCACCACCTACACGGTAATTCCGAGTCACAACTTCCCGTACTAGCATATCGCCCTTTTTACGATATGTAATAATCTCCCTTAGAATGACGCCGACGTTGTCACTATCTAATGCGTCTTTAAATGGTCCATTTTCGATTTTCATTTTTAATAATCCTCAATTGTTACGTAGTTTAAACTGTTGTTTCTTTAACATCGACACCCGAGTTTTTATAGGTTCTCGGGTGGCTGGAATTGCTCATTGTCATACCACGGTAATTCCCCTATCTTTTAACAAGGCATCAGAATTTGGTTCACGACCCATAAAATTCTTAAATAACACTTTCATTGACTGAGTGCCGCCTTGCGATAAAATCTCTTTGCGAAACTTGTCAGCCGTCTGGATATTAAATATACCATCCTCTTTGAATTTAGAGAAAGCATCTGCCGATAAAACTTCCGCCCAAAGGTATGAATAGTATCCCGCAGCATAAGCGCCAGAGAAAATGTGACTGAAAGTGTTTTCAAATCGATTATAATCAGGGCTTGGAACGACAGATACTTTATCTCTAACAGAGCCTAGTACATCACGGATAGTGAAATTTTTAGCATCATAATTCATGTGGAGCTCCATATCAAAGATACTCATCTCCACTTGCCGCAGCAGTCCATGAGCCGACATGAAGTTTTTAGATTCAACCATCTTATTGAACATGTCATCGGGCATAGATGTTTTATCAACATAGTGCTCGGAAATATTATCAATAACTTCTTTCGACCAGCACCAATTTTCCATAATTTGGCTAGGAAGTTCGACAGCATCCCACTCAACACCATTTGTGCCCGAAACAGACATAACACTAACTTCGGTTAACATTTGATGCAAACCATGACCGAACTCGTGAAATAGAGTTTCTACCTCTCGAAATGATAATAGTGATGGAACATCTTCTGTCGGCTTAGAAAAATTACAGACGTTATATGCTACTGGCAGTTGAAGAACACCATCATGCTCCCAACGAATAACAGGAGCATCCATCCAAGCACCACCACGTTTACGGCTAGGGTCAGAGTATAGATCCATGTATAAACTAGAAAAATGCTCACCCTGCTTATAGAGGCGGAAGAACCTCACGTCATCGTGCCAAACATCATCATTAGCTTCTTCGCGGATTTCAATCTCGAAAATGTGTCCAACCAACTCGAAGAGACCAGCCAAAACATTCTCTAATTGGAAGTACTTTTTCACCTCTTCAGTGTCCACATCGAAATGCTCTTTTATCATCATCTCCCCATAATACGATCTGTCCCACGACTGTAAATCATCACAACCTTTTGATAAAACATACTCTTGGAATTTCTTCTCATCCACCTCTGCAATAGGCTTGACCTTATCGACCACACCATATAAAAAATCAATCACTTCTTCTGGGCTATTAGCCATTTTCTTTATCAGTGATAAATCCGCTGGACGGCCTCGATCAAGAATATTTGCCTGTTCGAAACGCAACTGCATCATCTCATCAATAATAGCGGTGTTATCAAATTCGGGGTTATCGCTTAATCGGGAAGCTTTTGTTGAAGCTGCTTTAGAGACCATCTCACGCAAAGGACGATTGTGGCAATATGCCATGACTGGACCAACAGAAGGAGCATCTAGTGTCAGTAGCCACCCATCTAAGCCGCGCTGTTTAGCGTTCATTGCATATAGAGATAATGACGTCTCAGGAACACCATCCAGATCATCTATATTAGTGATATGGTGCGTCCATGCCTTAGTAGAATCTAATGTATTCTTGCGATACGTATTTTCGAGCACAGCGGATCTTTTAGAAATTGATGCAAAACGTTTTGCATTATTTTCTGAGAGGTAAACACCACTCAGTTCAAATCCAAGATAAGTGTCGTCGATTACCTTTTGCTGGATGGCGTCTAAGGTGCCCGAGTCCTTGAGTTGTTTAATTTTCTCAGCAAAGGGTAGATTCATGCTAATCCAAATAGAAAACTCAGACATGATAGGAAGCACCTCATCATAAACTTTTCTGAGATTATCACTATCAAGCACCCCGAGAAGATGAGAGAAAGCACCCCACTTCTTAGAATACTCAGCGCCGATAATATCTAATTTATCGAGCGTTTCCCATGTTGGGACTTCGTTGCTAAAAGAAATATCATCCACCGCAGATTTATATTCTTTGATATAATCTTCTGTGGCTTGTAGATACCAATCCAAATCGATGTTGTATGTAGGTAAGTTTTCGATCTTTTTCATCTTAATATCCCCTAAGATCTACATAGTCTCTACTACAGTAACCGTTAAAATCTGTTGTTGTTGCTGAGCCATAAGAACCCATGTTATAGAAAACGATATGATCGCCTGGCATTAAACCCAATGGCATGTCTAATTCATACGGCATCACATCATCCGAATCACATGTCGGTCCGAATATTGATCTAGGCCGAGTGTTTGTTGAGGTTTTTGGATTACCTTCATGATCAACGACTTCGAATTTAGGGATTAACTTGAGGGTTCGACACTCTTCAAAAGCTCCATACTTGCCATCATTAATATAGATTCTACCGTCTTCCTTGATAGCCTTGACTTGTGTGATCAAACTAACACATGATGCTACCATACCTCTCCCTGGCTCGCATATCAAATCAGGCGTCCATCCGCTCTTTGATAGTTCTGCTGTAGTGCCTTCGATCTTTGACATATACTGATCGAACGTATCAACTTCTTGTAACGGAAATCCAATAGGAAACCCACCACCAACATTCATTCTCTTGACATCATATACGAGACCGGAAGAGACAACAATATCTCTTGCAGTTTTCATATATATCGCAAATGTTTCTGCTCGTTTACATTGGGACCCAGGATGCGACGTAATTGCAAGCTGGAAACCAAGATCTGCAGCACTCTTTAGAAGCGAAATAGACTTATCAGCATTCGCTCCAAATTTAGTACTGAAATCGTACCCAGCGGCGTCCGGAACGTATACGTAGAAACGAATAGTGGCTTCGACCTCCCTGGTTGATATTCCAGTATCATTACAAGCCTCTGCTAATTTAAAAAGCTCTGAATAAGAATCAATTACGAATGATCGGACTCCTAATGATAAAGCGCAAGAATTTTCATAATCACTCCTGATGGGATTGTTGTAATGCATATCAGGTGCGGTATAAAAACCCATATCAGCTGATAGGTTTTTAGTGAGTTCAATTTCTGCTATCGAAGCTACATCGAATCCTTTAATGCCTAGATCCAAAAGCTTTTCTAGGATTAATGCATGTGGGTTAGATTTTACAGCAAATGTAACCATCCCGTTGAAATTGTCATTAAATTCATTATATGTTTTCTCTAGTTCCATTGGATCAAAAACATATAACGGCTCTTCCGTTGGGTGTGTTTTAATGATTTCTTGTATGGTGTTTCTCATTAAGGGCATTTCGGTCATCTAAATTCTCCCTTGTTGGGTATAATAATAGTTTCAGTCATTAATTTTTGACTCGAACTCGGACAGCCTTTTATAAACAGAAATTACTTCTACAATCTGCGTCCAACTTCTCACTACATACTGGAGACTTTCCGCAACTTTACCGAAAGCCCTTGATGTTTGTGACACAACACCGAGAGTGATCGCACCCGTTACAATAGTTGGCGCCAAAGCAACATATGGTACGATTACCATACCTTGGATATATGACCATTTTGCAATATTGAAGTAGAAGTAATGCATATATGAACGGAAGTGTATTTTCTTTACATCTCTGAATAGGAAATCTACATCAGCTTTCTTCGCTCTGGTCGAATCATCTTCACCAATTACTAGCTCTTTGCGGTAAGCAGCCTCGGCTTTTTGAATATCATATTCAATTCCAGGAAGCTTGCGCCCAACCAATGTCAGCACTACAGTGCCACCGAGAGCAGTGAGAATCACGACCCAAACTAGGGATTGACTAACCTCGCCTACGATCGGCAGGACAGTAATCTTTTCGGATAACACCCAAAGTACAGGTATAAAAGCACCAAGCATCAGAATAGATTCGAGCAGTCCGATACCAAGAGATTCTGTGATACGAGCAAACTTTAGTGTGTCTTCTTGTAAGCGTTGGCTTGCGCCTTCTACCTTACGCGCTTTCGCCCAGTTGGCAAGATAGTATTCTGCCATACTTTGTCTCCAACGAAAAGTCCAGTGATTCACCAAGAAGCCGTTGAACACTGTATTGATGATCACATATACACCTGCAATAGTAAAGAAGGTAATTAACTGTGAATTGAATTCACCCAGAGAAACAGCATTTGGTGCTGAGAGAGCTTTTTGTAAAAGATCGTAGAATGCACCAAACCATTCATTAATCATGACGTCAAGCCTTACGATGGTGTACACAGCAGCCACAATAACAATCGTACCACCAATCGACCACGGCCACCATTTTTTATCTGTAAAGAACTTTAACATCTTCATTCCTTTATTAAATTATAATCTATTATACGTTATTAAAACAATAAAGTCAAGCATTAAATTAAAAAAAGCACCACTTAATTTAAGTGGTGCTTTCACATAAAGTTTTAAAAGTATTTTATACTACCAAGAAGTACAAGACACTTACCGCCGCGATTCCAATTGATCCAACATTTAAATCTTTGCGCTTTCCACTCAGGAATTTAATCACAACGTACGCGATAAAACCAAGTGCAATACCATAAGCGATACTAAATGTTAGAGGCATGATAATAGCCGCTAGAACAGCTGGCGCATATTCACTAACGTCATCCCAATCAATATCTTTGATATTCTTCAAGAAGTATGCCGCAATGAACACAAGCGCAGGAGCCGTCGCGAAAGCTGGGATACTTTGAGCCAGCGGCGCGAAGAACAAACATAGAGCGAATAATACAGCTACTACGACTGCAGTTAACCCAGTACGCCCACCTTCTTTAACTCCAGCACCAGATTCGATGTATGAAGTGGTGTTACTGGTGCCGACTAGAGCGCCGACAGTAGTTGCTACCGAGTCAGCTAGTACAGCTTTATGTACATCTTTGACAGTTCCATCTTTATTGACTTTTCCTGTCATGTTGGCCACACTTGTGAGTGTACCAGCTGTATCGAAGAAGTCCACGAACAAGAACGCAAATACTACACCAATAAACCCTGATGTGGCGATCAAGCTAAAGTCCATGCTGAAAGCATGCACAGGGCTTGGGATACTACCAACAATACCATTGATTTCCGAAATACCGAAGATCCAAGCCACAAGACTCGTCAACATCACGCCAATAATAATAGCCCCAGGGATCTTACGTCTATCAGCAATTGCCATGGTTGCAAAACCAAGTCCAGCTAGGAGAACTGGCCAGCTTGAGATGTCACCCAGACCCACTAGCGTTGCTGGATTGTCTACGACCACACCAGCGTTCTTAAGACCGATAATAGCTAGGAACAAACCAATACCAGCACCAATACCATACTTCATGGATTTTGGGATACCATTGATCATGTGTTTCCTCACCGGCGTCACACTAAGGATTACGAACACCAGTCCTGCAATGAATACCGCCGCGAGCGCTTGTTGATATGTGTAACCCATACCAAAAATAACACCAAACGCAAAGAATGCGTTCAACCCCATACCAGGAGCTAGAGCAACAGGCCATTTTGCATATAGACCCATAATAAGTGTACCGACAACAGCGGCGATAATAGTAGCTGTAAATACAGCACCGAACTGCATACCAGTGCCTTCGGTTGATAGAATGGCAGGATTGACTACTGTGATATACGCCATAGTCAAAAACGTGGCCAGACCAGCCATGACTTCAGTTCTTACATTACTGCCACTTTTAGCAATACCGAAGAACCCGTCAACTTTCTCAATAAAATTTTTAATCATTTTTTCCCTTTCAATAAAAGTGTTTGAGTATTTTCTGATCAGAAAACCCCACCAGTTCTGTTGCTAGGTCTGGTGGGCCACCCCGAACTATGCTACCTAAGCAGCCATAGCCATAATTTGATAATTGTCATTTGCAATTATAGTTTTTCTTCGCGGTAACGGCGCTTAGATCCCGATAACTAAACTTTGTAATTAACACACGTCGAATCCATTTCATCCCCGAAATAAAACACATATTTAATACGCGCTTTATGGTGGAGATGTCGGCATCGAAGCCGAGTCCGTAATATCTCATACATCGCCTAAATTAACTATCAATCGTTATATTTTTGATAGTATTCTTTATTTATTCCCTCTTACTGGTGACAAGATAAACTGCTCACAGTCTTTTTCTGGGTCACCGTAGATTGGTTTGTGACACCCACCACACTGTATTTTGTACATTTTATCTGTGGTTTCGTGTATCACTTTTCGGTCACACTTATCGCACATTCTGTTTATCCATAGCCGAGATGAGTCTAGTTAGTCCAATACCACCACCAACTCTAGGGAAGAAATCAAACTTAAAGAACTCTTCAAGTTCAGCCTCAACTCTGTCCTTACCGAACAATGAGAATAATAGATTCGAGTACGCGCCGTCTGTGATAGTGTAGAAAGTGTCGCGCATTTTATCTATATCTGAACTCCGTTCAGCACTACCAATTGTTTCCATACCGCCAAGGATAACATCAATCTTTTTACTGTATTGGGTCTTACTTTGGAAGATATTGTATCTACTCATATTCCAAAATGGGCTTGTGGACTCTGGGAAGTCAGTGATCATTGTGCTACCGAAATCATTAAACATAGTTGTCTCGTGTCCAGCTTCAATCTCGCCCTCTATACCATAGTGTTCTTGCCATTCAACATACCTTTTTTCTGTAGGCTTATCAAATCCTAAGTATTCCACCAATTCATATTCCATTTCCTTCAAATCATAAATATCGCCTGGCATTTCAAATTCGAACATCGGGAAAATAGTATCGTGTCTGCCAGGGATAGCGTTAGGCTCTTGGCGGTATGAGGTACTGACACAAAAAAAGCCTTTCGAAGAAGGCTTGGACAATAATTCGTGCTCTAACCACATCTGGCCGGTTTGCGGTAACGGCCAAACTTTACCCTCATAGTTATAAGTAGCGACGTTGAATGGGTCTTCGCAGGCAGCTAGAATGCTAAGACGATTTTGAGTGTGTACTTCTTGAAACCCTTTTTTTGCAAAAAAAGAACGAAGAAGATTTGTGACGTTAGTGAATTTTTCTGGATCAATCAATTGTGTCATAGGTCATATTTACCTTTGTAGTATTACCCCTTCGAAGCGGGGATTATTATATTTATATGGTAATAATATAAATAGCGAGTAATTATCCACAAACCCCACTAACACACCCGAAGAATAATAGTATTCTCGTTGAGTCTATAAGCTAGGTTTGTTTCTTTATCCATCTCATCCATGAGCTTCCGGAGCACTACCTTACCACCATTCAGCGCTCTACTGATAAAGTGTTCTGCTTTTCTACCAGTTCTCTTAGTCTGGGAACTTTCAACATCATAATTAATTAGGCTTGTACCTTTGACTTGAATACCATCATGATTCATAGCACGAATAACAGTGATAGTTTTATATTTCGTGTTAAACATCCAAACTTCTTGAGAACCTAACATCTTTTCTGGATTAATAGAAGCTATCTTATACTCCTTGTCTTCTTTTTTATATTTAAGATTCTTTAGTTTTTTCTCAACAGACACCTTTCTTGGTTTGCTCGGTTTTCTGGTTTTCTTGACGTTAGTAGAATACTTCTCTGTATCATCAACAATCATTGCAATAAATCTAACTAAACTGGTCAATTCTTTTTTCTTCAGGTAAGAATAAGCTTCATTCAGCTGGTCGCACTCGCCTTCTTTGGCCTCGACTAACTCCATTAAAATTGGACCATAATAGTTGATGATAGACGCCCCGTAAGCCGCGGGGATATTCCTTTCCACTAACCACTCATAAAAAGAAAAATCAGTTTTTGATTGCCAGTGGTCTACCAACTCTTCAATCTCAGCGATGAGCTCGCCGGATTTGATAGCCATTCTTTCTTGGATAGAAATAACTTTTTTAGTTTCTTTAATGTTATCAACTACAACTTTCTTTGGTTTCTCCGCAGAACTTAGTATTTTTCCCAGAAGTTCTTCGAAATATTCAATAGATCGGTCAGACACTTCACTGCCATTGTTTATTAACCTAGCGACCCAAGCAACGGAACGGGTTACATTAGAATCATTGACCCTATTAAATTGAACTAAATCCTCTTTACGGTCTGAAGATTTAAGGTATTCTTCGATAAACTTCCTGGCGTCATTAACCGAATACATGTAGTTACACCAGTTGAGTGCAACTGTCATCTCGCAACTGGTGTATCCTTCTTTAAGAATAGGCTCGTCGCCAAGATGCTTGGAGTTGATAATAAATTCTTGTTTCTTAGACATTCGCGCTTTAGCGTTTTCTTTACGACGAGCCATAATGTTATCCTTATCCAGCCATCTCGAGTGCAGTATTGAGAGCTTTTGTTTTCAATGTTTTATTTTGACCATACCAAGCTGATGTCAGGCGGCTATCCACCGAGCGACCTGCAAGATGGTCTGTTAAGTAAGTCACAGCGTTGAATGGCTGCCACCAAGACCCAGAAGCGTATTCAGCGCCAGGTTGTGTGTGGAGAATATCCATAGCCAGCTGAGCATTCTTAGAAACTTTCTTTCTCTTGTTATCGTCTTTTTTAACAACTCCAGTTACAGGGAAGATACGATTAAAGTAAGTTACAACATCTTCATTCTTAGCCTGTTTACTACCAAGGAATGCAGCCATTTCTTTGTATTGTGAAAGTTTATCAGTGGCGACACCAAGCATTTCTTTAACATGAGAAGGGTCAAATACCCGACGATGCGAGACCTTAGCCATACGATCTACATTTCCACTCAGTGAAAGCGTCAGTGTATTGTTACAAACAACGCGAATTGGTGTGAACCTTACGTCTGTAGAAAAACCGTATTTATGGAAGTTTGTGAATAGAAGATACGAATCAATCTGATCACCTTTGAACAATTCGAAGGAATCCTTCACTTTGGCTAATCCCCAGATAATCTGTCCGCCTTTGAGCGAACCAGCTGTATTCATTTCCATATCACCCATTTGCACATATTCATTGAAGAAATCAAATGCTTCTTGGTTTTGCACTGGATTCCAATCGTCTGTCACAGTGTCTAGGATTTTGTTATCGCTCGAGCGGACCAAAGCAGATTTACCGATTTGAGTCGGGACGCCTTTGATATCAACATACGCTGGGATCTTTTCCACTTCCCAGTCAAGACCAGCAACTTTAAGCATTTGGTCAGTTGATAAGTCGTGTGGTACTTTGGTGCCTAAACCGTGCCAAGGCAAATCACCAGCATACGCCATGGAAGCTTCATCGCCATTCATTTCAAGTTCGTGTGCCATTTTCAGGTATTCCTTTTTATCTTTATCAAGTTATATTAGTATAATACTATAGTTTTGATAAAAAGGCAACACTTAATTGTAATAATAAGCAAATTAATTTAATTTAACTTTTTTTCACTTTTTTGTCATTATTTACTTGACTTAATCCACGAACAACGGTATAATAGGTTGTCGCCTAAGAATATAACTTTAATGCTTTTACTGCTTCTTAAGGATAAGACAATAAACAATAAGAATACCAGTGACCGAAGGTCACCACCCGAAGGGTGTATTAGAATAGAACTAGAACGTTATCTGAACTGAAGAGTTGGTGTTATTATTCAGTTGATCACCTTCTTCAGTTGTATAAGATGTAAATGTTATTGCAACACCTAATCTAATGAGACCTTGAGTGTCATTCCAAGCTAATGGAACATCATCCAAGGCGGATGGGAATGCTTCTAACAGGTTGATTTTTCTGACCACTTTACCAGTATTGTCATAGATTACTATCACCATGGTTGTAGCGTAATCTTCTTTGTAGCTTGTTGTATATGTTGGTTGCCTATTCCCGCTAGCATCCGCCCCATTAACATTAAAGATGCGATTAATCCAGTTATACCAGAAATCCCAAATATCTGTTTTTCTATCAACAAGAATAGAGAAGGTTGTGTCCATAATCTGAGCGGCGTAGGGCATTTTTTGTGTCGGTCCGATACCATACATTCGCATATCGTTAGACGTTAATGATATGCCAGGGACTCTTACTTGCTCAATTCTGTACCGTAACATATCTGAGAATGATGTGTTGACACCACGTTCCCCGCTTACGTTGGAGATCGTGGAGTTTTGCATAAAGCTTGGTGGTTGCACCCAAACCTCAAAATAGTTATTTTTTAGATAACCATCGGCTACGATATTAGATTTAAAGTTCTTTATATTGAAAGACATATATGGACCTAGACTTACCTTTTATGCTGCCAGCTTGCGAGTGGTAGCATTATTGTTTTTGCCCAGTCCGTTGAATCGACCTTATGGAAAGGTGATCTAATGTGACCGTACAAATATCTCTTAACGCAATCACCATAACCAGAAAATTGTCGACTGTGAGCCTTCAATACCTGATACGAAATTGTTAGCTTTTTGTTATCGTTGTATTTAGTATTCCCAACCAACTTAGTTAAATTGTCTAATAGTTTAGCGCGAGCTGCTGGAGGTAAATAGTGGAGATTCAGACCCAAGAAACCATCCGAGTAGAACTCTATAGGAAACACCAAAGGGTGAGCGTCCCACATTGGAAGAGTGGCCTTGTGTTTCGCGTCATAGTGGAATAAATACATCTCTCCTATGGTTGGTGTGCTCGCTTTCTTAAACATACGAGCTGGTGGCTTCGCCATCCCTTTAATCTTATCACCAATCCACTTCATGGCTTCCTTTGCGGAGTTGGCTAATGATGATCTAGATTCATTCAGTTTCTGTGTAAATGTATCGTTGTCTTCCATAATTATTTAATACCTAGCTCTTTCTCAGTGAAAATCTTAAACTCCCAGCCTCTGTCCATACAAAACTCTGTGGCCGCTTTCCACTTAGCTTCATTTATACCCCAGTTTTTCACCTCAGTAATATACTTCCTAGATATTTCTTTTTGTTTCTTTGGTGCAATGCACTGTTTAGCAGGCTTTACTTCGATCACAACAGTTTCTTTTTGATTTTGTTTGTCCATTTTAGTAACAACAAAATCAGGAAAATATCTATGTATTTTATTGTCAATAGGGGATATGTATGGGATTATCAACTCCTCGGACGACCACTGGATAACGTTTTTTCTTTGATCCAGATAAAGCATAAGCTTCAATTCCCAACCTGATCTATAAACGATGTTTGTTGGATCACCTTTATATTTACTTGGGTTTTTTGGTTTGAAGAATCCTTGGTATCTTGGCATATTACCTTCTATATAAATAAGAATGAATATTACAGTCTGTCATAATATATTTATACAAGGGTTAGAAATGAGCTTTAGAAACCGCGTAAACTTCCCGAGTCCAGGAAGTGGTCCAGCCGTTAACAGTATGAGTATGCCTAACGACCTTTTAGCTAGCGGTAGGGAATACTACACATCAATCGTATTCCATGATTATAGGAATAAACTACCTTCGGGATTAATTAGTAATCTCGGCACTGCGTTCGGCGGAGGATTCCGTAGTTTAATGGAAACACTTGGTGGTGGGTCTTCACAAACACTAAGTTCAACAGCTGCGTATATTCTACCTATCCCATTAAGCGTCAACGATACAACTGTCTTGAACTGGTCTGAGTCTACAGTTCGCGAGGCTTTAGCGGGATTAGCGCCTACTAGTGTTTTGGGTGGTCTCGGGACAACGGCGGCTCTGGCTACACTAGGTAACGCAATGGGCATGTCTGCCACAGAAATGTGGAAAAAGGCAGAAAGTTCGTTGCCGGAGTTAGCGACCTGGGCGGCTTTAAGGGTGTCGGGACTTGGGCCATTAATTGGCGCGGTGACAGGTAAAGCTATCAATCCAGGCATATTCCTACATTTTCAAGGTCCAACACTCAAACAACACCAGTTCACATGGCTATTAGCACCAAGAACCGAAAAAGAATCAGACACGCTTTCGCGGATGGTCAATGACTTTAAAATGTTTACTGCACCGGAATTATCTCAAAATAGAATGACAATGGATTATCCATATGTCATGGAGATGAAGATGCACCCTAGAGATCTAAATAATCATATGAAATTTAAAACAATGGCCGTCCAAGCTATAAGTGTCGAGAATGTGGCTTCACCAGCGCCTTCTTTCTTCGAACAAACTGGCGCGCCAACCCTTGTTTCCCTAACTATGCAATGTCAAGAAATTGAACTATGGTGGAGACATGATTACTCTCAAGGAGGCGGAGGTCGGTAATGGCTACTGATAAGTATTTTGATAAATTCCCTATTGTCACATTCGCTAATAACCAAGTTGTGGATATAACACGGCGTGTGACTATAAGCGATAGAGTGTCCCGTGATCCATACACATTCCATCCATATGATATAAACTCTAACGAAAGGCCAGATCAGTTTAGTAATAGATATTACGACGATCCCCATAAAAGTTGGTTGTTGTATCTCAGTAATAAAATAAACGATCCATATTACGAATGGTATCTTTCAGAAGAAGAGCTTGATGGTCTTCTTGAGAAGAAATATAGTTCGGTATATGATTCTAAATCAAAAACGTATTATTACCGTAATAACTGGGAATCACAAGAAGATATTTCTGTGAGTGCTTATAATGCACTTTCAATAGGAATGAGAAAATACTGGCAACCTAACTACAGTGATACCAATAGTGTCATGTCATATTCCCGAAAGGAAGTTGATTGGGCGACTAGCACTAATAAAGTTATTTCTTACACTGTTGCTAATACTAGCTTCACTAAAGACGAAATATGCGATATATACCTGAATAGCTCAGCGGTCGGTAAAGGTCAAGTGACTATGTCTACAAATACGCATGTATATGTACAACACGTTACTGGTGATTTCCAAGAAACAGACACATTGACCATCAGTAGTGGATACATATATGGTAATGAAAGTCAAGTTAATACAGCCGTGACGGAAGCAACTACTATTTATTCTAATATAGACGATGGTGAGTTTGTTTACTGGAAACCGATAACATACTACGATCATGAGTACGAACAGAATGAATATAACCGCTCGATTAGGGTTATGGATTCTGATGAATCGGCTCAGGCTGTGATAAACCTAAGAGATCTATTGGAGGAGTAATTGATGGCTATTGGTGATATATCATTCGAAGACCTCAAGATTGGTGACATGAATTTGCTTGCAGATGACACACCTATTTACATTGGTGTGACTATAATCGAGGATATTCTCAAACCATTCGGACCTTCTTGTGAGATAAAATTATTAGATGCTGTCGACGGCGCTAAAGAAAATGAGGTGACGGGTTCTTTTCAGGACGTTGTGAAGGTTAAGTTTAAAGACACAGAAAATAATAAAATTTCTGCTTTTGAGTTCAGACAACATAGCGGGGTCGGTCAAACAATTGCCGCGGATTCTAAAAGATCTAAAAATTATTCTATTAGGTGTGTCAGTCCTGAGTATCTCAGTAAAGATGACCGAACAGTAACTTCGGCACACAGTGATAAACCAACGACTGAGATTCTTAAGAAGACATACGAAGATTACACCAAAACAAAAAAGAAAATAAATGTTCTGTCTGAAGCCGAAAAGAGGGATAAGACATACGCATCCATCCCAACATCGGGCGTCACTAGAGCGTTGATGCGAGACATGACATTCCCCGATGCACCACACTCTCCAGCCGCAGTGTTCCAGACACAAAAAGACGGGAAACAAGAACTTCAGATAACTAATTGGGAAGAAATAATGAAGAGATCTCCCAAAGTTACATTAAAATATTCGAATGTCAATTACACTGGCGCGACTGATGATGAGAAGCGTAATGTTATATTGGCGGCTAATGTTGATAGACTATTCGATAGCAGTAATAGAATTAGAGAAGCAGCAGCTGCTGAGTCGTTTAATCTATCAACCCACACTGTGGTCGATAGAAAACCAAGTAGCTCGGAAGTTGGTACGGTTAAGGGTAAAAAACTCTATAGTGATAAAAGGGATAGCAAAAGCAAATATTCAGTACCTTCTTCTGAGGACACTATCAATAATTCGAAATCCCATAATTCAACCATTTCCAAAGAACAGAGAACTAGATATTTATCACACTTAACGCAAAACCAAGGAACTGTTAAAACTTATGGGAACCCAGACATTTCTTTGGGTGATACTATAACATTAGAGATGCCTGCTGGGGCGGATGAAGACAAAACAGGCGGCGAGAGACAGTTCAATGGTGATGTGGTTGTGGTTGGTATAAAACATAAGATTGGCACTCCTGGTTCATCACCCAACTACATTATGGAGCTTACAGTGGTAAAGGGTGGATTCGAGGAAAGTAAGGGTAAGAGCGCATGATTGAAATAGGCGAAGTACGCGACAATAGAGATCCATCAGGCTCCGGACGTTGTAAAGTCAGGAGATATAACAGGGAAAATGATGAACAAGCTGTACCCGATGAAAGCTTGTGTTGGGCGCATCCAATGACGCCAATCACATCTTCTTCTAGTGGTGGTATTGGCATCAAACCGAAAGCGTTAGTTGTTGGAGCTCGTGTTCTTTTGATGTACATGCCAGAAGACCATGACAAACAATCTCCTATCATTATGGGGACTTTGCCGAGAGCCTATGGCGCTAAAGAAAAGGGTATTCAACAAAGAGACCCGAATACCGGCGCTGATGGTGATACCACAGACAACCCAGATTTAAAGGTGTAATTGATATGGCAATTGATATGTCAAAACATGGAGTGGAAGCGGCCGACAAAAAAATTAAACAAAATGAACAAAATGTTCTTTTAAGAGAAATTTTCACACCTTCTCTCACTACCGACGCAGCAACGCTCGTACCCCCTCTCCCTACCGACGCAGCAACGCTCGTAAACAAACCTGCTTTTGCTACGCCGCCTAACAAGGTGGATGACCCTGAAAACCCAGTAGCTGCTGATACAGACACATCCACACCCAAACAACAGGCTAATGCAGAACTCGCCAACAAAGAAACAACATCATCAGTTCATCCATCGGTAAAGACTTTACCTGGAGCTATGTCTAAGGCTGGCCAAGGCGCGGGTTTCTTGCCTAAAATGTATCCATCTATGGCTTCTGTGAGTTCGTTGGTGAGTGGTGATTCTGAATCGTCCAGAAAAAGAATAATGACCTTGGCGCTTTCCGAGGCTTATGTTGTGTTATCAAACTCTAGAACATACGAGAAATTAGATATTATATTGTCTTCAATCTCGGAGAATATATTAAATGTCACAGAGTTATACCAAGATGTTGTCACAGAATCATACACATCTATCCAAAACGATTACGAAACTTATGGTTCAAGCGTTATACCAACTATAACATATAAGACTGTTCTGCAGATTGGTGATCCACCTGTTGGGTTAGACACCACTATACCAGACTTATACACTCAAGTATATTATAGTTATGACGAAGACCCGAACCCAGGTTATACAAAATGGATTTCTAGTGATGAGAGTGAGTACGTATTCATAGCTAGGGTCTTGGGCGAGAGATATTATGAATCAATCGATGAGGAAATATTGTCCCTTGCTGTTGAAAAAGCAGTTTTGGCTTTAGACCCTTATGTTGTTCTAGAGTCTATGACGATTTCTGTTTTTAATGATATATTGGCTTCCATTGATTCTGATGTCAATACTAAAAATAAAGAAAAGACGCTAGGTAAGAACTCAAGTGGACTCAATGTTTCTTCTTTGATGCAAATACTGATGGGTGCTGCTGGCGCTAGATCAAGCGCGCAATCTTCTCAACAGATGGCACGTAGTGGGCAGGTTTTGGATAGTAGTAAGATGTCAGCGCTTATGACGAGTCATGAGGATAAGGTGGCGAAGGCTGCTAAAATATCACAATTACTTACAAATACATTTAGTGGAACTTAAATAATATGGCTATAAAACCAGGACATGATAATAAAAAGTTACCAGAAGTTTTAAGTTCTGTACAGGACGAACTTGATGTTCGGTATATCTACACCGAGAGCGATGGTATCAATTTCAAGATATCCCATATGAATCCCGAGGACTATAAGAAAACTAGCTTCGATGAATTTTATGATGCTTCTGGGGAGTATAGTTCTAAGGGTTCGTATCCGGAAGATGATCACAGGGGTTTGAGTATTTCTTTCAAACATCATTCTAGGGATTTCATCCAAGGTGGTGCATCACAGACTGTTTACGGACATAACGATAAAACAGTAAACGCCACAGATAAGACTTCCGTGGCGGGTGATTCTGGTACTGACATCATCGGTAATAAGTTTGTTGCCGTGAAGGGCCAAGAGATTACGGCTGTTAGGGAATCACGTGTTGTAACAACATTTGGTGCTTCCGAAGCNCCAACGTATGACATTAAAAATGGTGATTCAACGGACACAGTGAAAGGTGATAAAAACCAAACTGTCGAAGGCGATAATGTAGAATCCAATAATGGTAGTAAGTTGGTTATCGTCGGAGATGAATATGGCGTTAACGTACAAGGCGGTAATTTCGATCAGCACGTTAATGGCAAGACAGCAATCTATTCAGAAAGCGATTTATTGATCGAAAGCGCTACGAAGATAACTATTAAAGTAGGTAGTTCTACTATAGTCATAACAGATTCCGCTATCGATATTGATGCAACGCGTATAGACCTCAACTAAATATAAGAAAATAAGAGTAATAATAAAAAAACTATGCCAGTAGCACATAGAAATTCAGATATCAGGACATGTGGAGCCACCACAATAGTCAGTAACCAATCGACTGTATATGTAAATGGTGAACTCTGGGCGGTTGCAGGCGATCCAAATAGTCATGGTGGTGGTAATTTGGTAAATTCAGGTAGTACTGTTTTCGTAGAAGGCGCAAACGTTATAGTGAATGCTCCTGATAGCGCTTCGCCTGATGGTCTTTGTCCTATACCTGGCGGTAATCACTGTAATCCCGCCACCAGTGGTGGTTCACCTGACGTGTACTCATACGGAGATTAAAGTAAATGGCTAGAATAACAAGAGCGCAGTTCTTAACATCGGGGAAGAAAAAAACAGAGTACTATTCTGATTTCATGAGCTCGTTCGCTAAGACTCCAGTTGGTGATCAATTGGCTAGGGTGGTGAATGATCGCTCCATTGAACAATCATTAAAAAACTTAATGATGACTGATGTCGGTGAGAGATTATTCCAACCCCAGATTGGATCTAATATCAGAGCAATGTTATTTGAAAACGACGCTGGGTTTGTTGCCTCGACTGCGGAACACTATATAAGATCAACTATCGATATAAATGAACCAAGGGTGTATTTGGAGGATGTGCGGGTGGACTCCAGTCAAGATAATAATGAAGTTAATATTAGTGTTTTTTACAGCACTATCAATACCCCTGAACCAAAAGTATTTAATCATATTTTAAGAAGAGTCCGATAAATGGCAAATAGTTCTTTAACACTAAGTTCGATTGATTTCGATACGCTAAAAACAAATTTTAAGGAATTTCTAAAAACACAATCGGTCTTTAAAGATTTTGATTATGAAGGTTCCAACATCAATACTTTACTTGATGTTATGTCATATAACTCATATTTAAATTCTTTCTATTTGAATATGGCCGCTTCAGAGATGTTCCTTGATTCCGCGCAACAATACGATTCTATTGTATCGCATGCGAAAGAACTCAACTACATCCCACGAAGTGCTACTTCTTCTTCTGCTAATGTGACATTAACTATGGAGACATCAGGTATAACTGGTGCAATGAGTGTACCAAAGGGGACAAGATTTTCAGGCACTAACTCAAATGGTGTTTTTGTTTATACTACCAATGAAGCTCAGTCGATTACTTCTGGGAACACAACATACGCATTGAGCGACCTTACTATTAAAGAAGGTGATTATCTATCAGATACATATGTTGTTGACGGTGATATTGAAAGACAACAATTTCTCATCAATACGGTTGATGTTGACACTTCAAGTATCACAGTACACCTTATAGAAAATAATGGCGCTTCGAACACAGAATATACTAAAAAAGAAACTCTATTTGGATTAGGTTCTGACTCCAAGGTGTTCTTTGTCCAAGCCTCCCAAAATAACTTATATGAGATTGTATTTGGTGATGGGACATTTGGTAAGAAGCCAACTAATGGATCGACAGTACTGATTAACTATAGGGTGTCGACAGGGGCGGATGCTGACGGAATTAATAACTTCACGTTATTAGACGACCTTGGTCCAACCAACTCTGGGGTGGTTTCAAGCTACCAACTCACCGTTAATCAAAATTCAGGTGGTGGGTCCGCACAAGAAGATGCCGAGTCTATTAGGTTCGCAGCTCCTAGATATTTTGCCACCCAGCAAAGAGCAGTGACAAATGATGACTACTCTTCATTGGTGTTGGCTGAGTTTAGTGATACTATTGATGATGTCAATGTTTATGGTGGTCAAGAATTAGAAACTAAGCTATACGGTCGCGTCGTCATTGCGTTGAACCCTATTTATGGCGAGATTGTCCCGGATTATATCAAAACTGATGTTAAGAAATATCTTGAGGATTATATTGCTCTACCTAATAGAGTTGTGTTAACAGACCCAGAATACATTTATTGCTCCCTGAAGGTCGCTGCTGAGTATGATACCAAGGTGACTGATAAGAGCCATGCAGATATTGCTTCCTTGATTAGTTCTAAGATCAGCGCGTTCACTAATTCCAATCTAGAGAAATTTGGCAAAGACCTTAGAATGAGTAAGTTGGTTAGTGATATAGATGCAGCTGATAGTAGCGTGACAAGTAATTTCACCATTAATAGGGCAATTAAGAGAATTGCTCCGCCGCTAAATGTTAATACAACATTCGATATACAAATAGGAAATGCGTTTGATTACGATCAAACACGATTCATTACGAGTGAAATACACAGCTCCAGCCATAGTTCTGATTTCGATTTGATTTCTAGTCATGCAACAGTGTTGTCTTCATTCTTCACGTACACTTCAAAGGCTGGTGGTTCATATCAACTAGCTTTCATTGAAGACGATGATGGTGTGCTTGGTGTTTATTATAACAGCGGCTCAGATGTGATTAAAATTGATGATATAGGGACTGTAGACTACACTACTGGTCGTATAACTATAAATGATTTAAATGTTTCATCGTACACTGATTATATATCTCTTTACTGTAGAATATTAGGTGGTGATATACGGGCTTCCCAGAATAAAATTCTTGTGATAGACCCTGCAGACGTTTCAATAACTGTAGCAGAAACTAGAATATAAAATGGATAACAAAGTTCAAAAATATATATCTAATTTTGTAGAAAGTCAGTTTCCTCAATTCTATGATGAAGAAGGATCTGATCTACCACTATTCATGAAGGCGTATTATGAATGGATGGAATCTAGCGGTCAACCTATTTACCACAGTAGGAGATTGTATGAGTATGGTGACGTTGACGATACTCTATCTGATTTTCTTGTCCATTTCACACAGAAATATCTTCATGGTATCCCATTCGAGACAATCTCTAATAAGAGATTTCTATTAAAACATATTCTCGATATCTATAGGTCTAAGGGATCAACGCAATCGTTTAGATTGCTGTTTAAAATGTTATACGACGAAGATATAGAAATATACCTCCCAAGTAATGACATGTTGAGGGTGTCAGACGGCAAATGGGTGTCTCAGAAATATTTAGAAATTACAAATAGCGATCAGCTAAATGAAATGCAAGGTAAAACTATCATTGGTCTTTCGTCAGGCTCTACTGCAGTTGTTGAGAGCTTGATTAGAGAATACTATAATAAAAATTTAATCCAAACAATATACCTCAGTAATATAGTTCTTTCCGACAACGGATTCATTATCGGTGAGAAAGTTATTGATAAAAGCCAGCAAGCCAATGCAGTAGCTGTAAGTGCAGCCCCAGTGATCAAAGGTTCTTTATCTTCCCTTAATGTCACATCATCCGCGCCCGAGTTTGAAATCGGAGACGTTCTAAAGGTTACACATAGAGACCCAGCAAATAATGATGTGGTTTCTTTTGGTAAAAATGCATTGCTGCGTATTTCTGGTGTTGAAGCTAAATCGGGCCAGGTTAATTTTTCTATAGTCGATGGTGGTGTGGGATTTTCCACCAACGCTGAGATCTTTATTAACAACATCAATTCAGCTAATGGTACAGGCGCTTCGATCGGTGGTGTTTCTTTGTCCAGCATCGCGCCATTAACATACAACACGGACTTGATTTGCGATTACAGTAATGTTGTTATTAATGCCACTTCGTATGGTATGCCAGCAGCTGTTAGCGCCAATCAAACTTCAACCCTGGGAACAGCATTCACATATAACACTGAGAATTTTGGTTCAATCTACGAACTAACCGACACAGTGGCGGGATCTGGATATGATCAAGCATTACAGGTTGTCGTTAGGAATGTTATTTTGGGAGAAGACCCATTAACTGGCACGCTCGTATACACGACTTCATCAAATACCATAACGGGCACTTCTACAATTTTCGATGATATTTACGCTAATGGTGATGTTATATACATACAAGCAGATTCAGGAGTAAGCACCACGGGTGAATATGCATTGATTAGGGAAGTGGTTTCTTCATCAGAGATAACCCTTTATGCACCGCCGTTAAACAACTCAACTGGATCCGCAATATATAAAGCAGCACCAACTACACTACCGTCTCAGTTCGCATCATACGAGGCACCGATGTATAACGTTTCTGGAGACATACATGGTGAGAATGAAGAAATATCAGGTGTGCCTAGCGTTGGCGAAGACACAGCTTCTGTAGCTGTTGCGGTAGATTCTGGTAAGGGATATATCGAAGGGGAAATCGTTCAAGCGTACAGGTATAATATAGTATCCAGCGACATAGTGATAGATAATGGTGGTTTAGGTTATTCTAATACAGATAGCGTCTTTTTCTCGGGAGGTTCGCCAGGTACTATCGCTTCTGGAACTCCAACTACAGACAGCAATGGAACAATAACTGCGGTCACATTAACAAATACTGGATCAGGGTACGAATCTACGCCTGTTGTTAGAGTAAAAACTACAACTGGTGCTGGCGCTTTGATTAGTTGTAGTTTGCAGGAATTTGATACAACTTCTACTGGGATCTCCGGAACATCAACTAAGCAAGCGCTCGGTGTTGCTCGGGGGTACTGGGGTTCTACTGATAGTTTCTTGAACTCGGATAAATATATCCAAGACAGTCACTACTATCAAGATTACTCGTATGAGATCCAGGTGGCGAAGACACTAAAAGATTATAAAGACATAATACTAAACAGTTTTCATGTGTCAGGTTCCGAACTGTTCGGTAAGTACCTAGATCACCTTCAAGAATCTAAAATAAATACTATAAATAATGAGTATTTCTTTACAGGTAACAACACAGTGTATACATTAGTATCGGAGACCGCATTCACGAGCGATAGCAACACACTAACTGTAGACAAGCTCTATATATAAAGAGGATTTAAACTTTGGCCAAACAAACTATTAATATTGGAACGGTAGCCAACGATGGCACTGGTGATCCGCTAAGAGACGCTATGGATAAAGTAAACGATAACTTCGATGAAGTTTATTCTTCGTATACTTTGACAGGAGCGGTAACAGTTGGTAACTCCACTGTCAATAGTGTAGTTTCTAATACTGGTGGGTTAGTTGTTGCTAACTCCACCATAACCACTACGGTTGATAGATCAGTAATCAAAATTGCTAATAGTACTGTAGATACTACTGTGTCAGTCGGTGGAATTGACGTTGGTAACTCCACTGTTAATACCACAATCAACAGTTCTTCCGTCGGCGCCACGGGTGCTACAATAACTGCTTTGACAGCTACTAGCATTTCAGTTGGTAACTCCACTGTTAACACTACGACCAACTCTACTATCATAACAACCACTTCAGCCAATGTCTCAACCAATACAGGATTGACGCTTGGATCATTTACATCAGCTGCAAACGGTTATACATTCTTGCCGAATGGCATTAAGATGAACTGGGGTTGGGTTTCCGCTAATAGTACGGTTGGTGACGCCACCCTGACGTCGGCTTTCGGTACTGCGATCTATAATGTTTCTGCAATAAGTAACACCGCGGTTGCTACGTACCAAGCTGGGGTTGTGGGGCAAAATACTTCTGTGGTGCAAGTGAGAACAGCTAATGCCACTTCAACGAATGTTTATTGGACAGCGATAGGTAAATAATCCCATGGGAAAAATATTATCAACCTACAATAAAATTATTGTAGAAGAAATTACAAATAGTATTCTGTCTAATACTTCTCAATATTATGCGTTTGGTGGTAATCCAGTAGCATACGGTGGTAGTGTACCAGAAGTTTCGAATAATGATTACGATAGCACATTTACCAATAATTGGTTGATGATGTTTGGTAAGCAACTTAAATTTTCTGATGTTGCACCTGTCATTAAAGAAAATACGTGGGTTTCTAACACAGCGTATGAGATGTACGATAACACTTCCGACACCCTATTAGCTAACGCAAACTTTTATGTAGTATCACCACCGAGCGATACAGGTGGCAACTATCATATCTACAAATGCATAGATAATGCGAATAACGCTAAATCAACAGTGAACCCATCTAGTGTTGGGGATCCGACACAACAGACTACTTTTCAAACTGCTGATTCTTATAAGTGGAGATATATTACTTCTATTTCCAGTAAGAATCACGATAAGTTCTCTTCAAATAACCACATACCTGTTTACACTAATACTACCATCTCGGCGGCAGCTGCTAACTATAGCGGCGTTGATGTCGTTATGCTGAGTAACTCTGGTTCTGGGTACGACACGCACCACACAGGCGTTATATCTTCTGTGGTAAATAGCACGATGATACAGATAGCATCTGATGCTTCTGGGGATAATGGGTATTATGTGAACAATGCAGTCTATATCTATAACACTGTAGACACAACAGCGCAGTTGTTGGATATTACCGGATACACTTCTAATAGCGTTGGTAAATGGATATCTGTGACATCTTCACCTAACACCGATAATATAACTGCTGGTGTTTCCCTATACAGAATATCCCCAAAGGTTTTGTTTAATAGTGATGGTGATGTAGACCCTTCAGCCTACACAACAGTGAACACATCAACTAATTCTATCCATAGTGTTGTTATGATAGAATCGGGATCTGATGTTTCATGGGCCAACGTTAGTATCCAATCTAATAGTATTTATGGATCTGGTGCTAATGTTTATGCTATCGTTCCACCCGCGGGGGGGCATGGGTTTGATGCTGTTTCTGAATTAGATGTCAAGGGGTTGGGGATCAACTTCTCCTTTGAGAATACAGAATCAGCAAATATCGTGACATCTAATGTTGTGTTTAACAAGATTGGTATCGTGAAGAACCCTAAATCAGCCACAGTCAACTCCGTGAGTGGCGTTGTAACTGAAGGGCCTATATATGAACAAAACGCTTTCGACCAACATACGCAAGCGAATGTTTCGCCTTCATACGTTTTCACAGTTGGCGAAGAGGTTGTTGGTAATACAAGTGGATCTAGGGGATTTGTTTCATTTTCAAATTCAACGCAAGTCTATATCATTGGTGATCAGACTTTTTCTAATGGTGAATATATCACCCACGCTAACGGTTTGTCAGTCACGACCATAGATATTAAAAGTTCACCAGATGTTTATAATAAAAATTTGAAACCTTTCTATTTACAAACTATAAATAATACAAATAGAGCGGACGATCAAACTGAAAACTTCAAGCTCATAATCACTACTTAATAAGAATAGGTATTTTAAATGTCTACACTGGATACAGACCTAAACACTCCGCCGTATTTCGACGATTACGATGAGGACAAATCATTCCATAAGGTTGTGTTCAAACCGGGTGTTGCTGTGCAGGCTAGGGAGCTAACACAACTACAAACTATCCAACAAAAGCAAATCGAGAGATTTGGTAATCATGTTTTCAAAGATGGTTCCATTGTGGATGGCGTTCCTATAACGTACTACCCAAACACACACTACATTTCGCTAGCTGATAATTTTAACACCAACACAAGCCTTTTTGCCGCCAGCATCGACTCCACATACCTTGTGACAAATAGTGAAGATTCTAATACAGCGGTGAGAGCTGTTGTTAAGGTCTCAAAAAATGGAATTCAAACCGCCGCCCCTGAGACTAATAGATTTTATTTGGATTATATCTCGACTGGTAAGAACGCGGCTAATAATGATGTTTCTGAGTTTAGTCCTGGTGATACGTTGTATGTCTACGATTCAAATCAGGGCAAATTCGCATCCCTGGATTCGAATAATCTATTTGATAGTATTTCAACACTTTCAACAAATAGCAGCTTCGATGCCGATGGTTACTCGTACATGGTCGGTGTTGGTGATGGTACAGTGTTCCAGAAAGGGTTTTTTGTTAAAGTTTCCCCTAGTGTCATAAACATTAGTGATTTCAGCACTAATGTTGCTGGGTATATTGTCGGCTTCCAGACCACAGAAACTATCATCAACGAAAACACAGACACTTCTTTGTTGGATAACGCTCTTGGATACACAAATGAGAATGCTCCTGGAGCACACAGATTAAAACTGACACCATCTTTAGTGGCTAAGCTGAAGACAGATACATCAAACAATACTAATTTCTTCTCCATTATTGAATTCGATCAATCAGAACCAGTTGAGCAAAAAGATTCTGCTGCATATAATACCATGCAGGAACAGTTCTCGCGGAGAACTTATGAAGAGTCGGGTGATTATGTCACTACTCCGTTCCAAGTCGAAGCTCGTGCGTCTTCTAATACACAAACATTCAACTATGAAATTTCCCCAGGCATTGCTTATGTTCGCGGTAATAGGATTGAGAAAATTGGTACAACAAGAGTAGAAGCGGATAGAGCCATTTCTACAAAAATAGCGCAAAATCAAATAATCACCGGCAACTACGGCAACTATGTTGTTTGTGATGAAGTTCTTGGAGCGTTTGATCTAGAAACTATTGTTGAGATTTCTCTATACGATGCCCCGCAAAATGCAATTTCTGAGTATGAGGGTGTTTCGTCCGCCCCTTCCGGTTCAGAAGTCGGTAAAGCTAATGTAAGAGCTGTTGTCCATAATAACGGAACGCAGGGAATTCCTGGATCAACATACCATGTTTACTTGTTTAATATCCGTATGAACTCAGGTAAAAGCTTTAGCTCAGACGTAAAGAGTTTGTATGTCGATGGTACTTTTGGTAAAGCTAAGGCTGATGTGAAACTTGAAGGTAGTTCAGCGGTATTGAAAGAATCAACTAACTTGTCTTCTGATTTTGATACTGGTATTTCTGCTATTAAGAGATTGACTAATAATACTGGTATCGGCGACACTAGCTATATATTCAATCAGATCAAAAGTGGTACAATTGCATCAACTGGTATCGTTAACATTACGATTGATACCGCCGCTACTGGTGCTTCCGCTGAGAGATTGAACCAGACGTCTGGATCAGTACTAACAGGTTCTTCGGCGCAAGAATATAATATCTTTGCTTCTGCTAACGCCTACACCGCTAACCTTACTGGAACTATTAACTTCGCTTCCGGTAACACAACAATCACAGGGACAAGCACCAGCTTTGATACCGAGTTAGAAGCTAACTCCAACATCCGTATCCAGGCTAACTCCACATCGACTCACATTAGACGAGTTGTTTCGATCGCCAATAGCACCCAGTTGGTTATAAGTGCACCGATTGCCGCGTCTAACACAACATCCAACTACAATAAATATTTTGTTACTGGCACACCTTTGCCTATTGCCAATGTTACTATTAACTCTAACACTTCATTTTCAGCTAACTTGGGTGCTGTTTTGGATTCGGGTTCTCAGACAGTTTATTGTTCATACCCTGTGAATAGAAACCAAGCATCAGCCATTCCTAAAATTATCAACAAAAACGTTTTCGTCAAGATTGATTGCTCTAATAACGCCGCCACAAGCGTAGGACCATGGGATATGGGCCACTCGGATGTCCATAAGATTAGACACATTTATGTTGGTGCATCTTATGCTAACACAAATCCAGACAGACTTGCATGGTTCGATCTAGATAACGGCATGCGCGATGCTATGTATGAACATGGCCGTTTGGTTATTAAGCCTGAGTATGCAGCAAGCATTACTGGTTCGTCTAAGATGTTAGTCGAATTCGACCACTTTGATGCTAACACTTCAGCTTCGGTTGGATTCTTTAGCGCTGAGTCGTACCCAATCGACGACGTTGATACTGCTAATACTGATGCAGTGCAGAGTATTGAGATTGGCTCGCGTAGAAACACTATCGATTTCCGTGTAGTGAAATCCAATACGGCGGTCTCTTCGACGACAGAGGGCGGCGCTACCATTAACCCTGCACTCAATACTAATGTTTTCGATGTCCCAGCTGGTGGGCAATATATGTTGATGCCCGATACAAACTTTACTGCTGATGTGGAATATTATCTCCCACGTATTGATTTAGTAGGTTTGGACAGTTCTGGTAGATTTGTTGTTAATAGTGGCGAGCCTGCAGAAGTACCTGTCGCTCCATATGTCGAAGGCGATCAATCTGTTGTCTTTGAGTGTTTTGTCCCAGCTTTCCCTTCCGCTACAAAACGCGAGTATGACACGAACTTGAACGACGCATTCATCCGCACTGACGCTAAGATGATTAAACGTTATAGAATGCGCGATATCAGAGCTATCGAAGAGCGCCTTGGTGTTATTGAATACACAACCACTCTTAACTCATTAGAGCAACAAGCTAAGTCCCTTACTGTACCGGACGCTAATGGTCTTGACCGATTTAAGAATGGTATTTTTGCAGACCCTTTCGTTAACCATAATAACGGCCAGACTGATAACTTCGAATATAAGATTTCTATCGACAAAGATGAAAATATTGCAAGACCTTTCTTCAACACCCATAAAGTAGATTTCGAATATCTGTCAGCTAATTCATCCAATACCACAAAGACTGGCCCTGTTGTTACGTTAGACTTTACTTCCGAGCAATATATATCTCAAAGTTATGCTACTAAAGTCAGAAACTGTACAGAATCAGTTTGGGATTGGACTGGAGACATTGATTTGTATCCGAGCATGGACTTCCACAGGGACGAGGTTAATGAGCCAAATAGAAACTTAGTATCAACGATAGATCCAGCCGGATTCGGTACTAACTTTGGTGATTGGAGAACTCGTGTCGAGGGGTTCAATACCACTTCATTTAACTTAGGTGAGTATGTAAAGGACGTAACGATTAACCCCTATATGCAATCTAGATTGGTTGCGTTTATTGCGCACAATATGAAGCCTAATACGATTATCCACGCGCACTTCGATGGCATTAATGTCGATGCACATTGCGCGCCTGGAGCCGCTTCTGGTGTTTCTGATCCCCAAGCTGGTGTTGAACATAGAGTTGTTGATCGCACTGCTGGGTTTGGTGATAATTTAGTTTCTGGAGCCGATGGTTCTGTTTATGGTATCTTTAGGGTGCCTGCAGCAACCTTCAGAACTGGAGATAGAGAGTTTAGGTTATCTGATGCGTCTGATTTGGATGTTGGTGGCGATGCTTCAGTCACAAATAGTAAGGCTGTATATACCGCCGACAGTGTTTCTGTTACGAAGGAATCTACGACCCTGTCGTTGAGACAGCCGATCGTGCGCACCGTGCGCACGCCCGTGACGCCCGCGACGCCAAGAGTTATTGATGGTCCTGGGGGAGACGGAGACCCTATAGCGCAATCGTTCTCTGTTAAGAATATCCCTGATAATACATCATCTTTGTTCTTAACGCAGGTTGGTGTTTTCTTTCAAACCAAAGACCCAACACTTGGTTGTACTGTTTTCATATGTGAAATGAATGCTGGGCGTCCTGATTCATCGAGAATCTTAGGCAAGGCTTTTAAAGAGTCCGCGGCTATTTCTACTTCTGCAACCGGAGCGACTGAAACTGTATTTACTTTGGATTACCCAGTCAATCTGATTGCTGGTAAAGAGTATGCTTTCTTTGTACAACCAAACGGTAACTCGCCAGAATATAAGATCTGGGTTGGAGAGACTGGTGGATTTGATGTCGCGACTGATGAACAAGTGTTTTCGAATCCATACTCTGGTATGGTTTTTGTTTCCGCTAATAGAAATACATGGACAGCTATCCAGAAAGAAGATTTAAAGTTTAACCTTTATCGCGCTTCTTTTGAAACAAGTGGAACAGCTGTATTTAAGAATGATTCTGATGAGTATCTAACTGTTGATGGTTTCACTAGAGCAAACACAGATGTCGGGATTGATGTTGGCGATATTGTTTACACTGTGAACAGTTCCATTGGCACCGTGAATAATACAACGATTGCAAGTAACACTCTTCTGGATAAAGTTACTGGTATTGTTCAATACTTAGACGAGGCTTCTGGTATAGTGTACTTGGATAGTTCTATAGCTAATACCACCACATATTTTTCCAATACAACAAACCCAACTATCGCTGTTTATAGACCTGCTGATCTATCAAACACAGCCCTAGTAAATGCGAATACTTTAATCGCATATGCTAATGTTGATTCCGTTGATAACTTGTCATACCATTCAGTGGTCCCTAAGTTCGGTTCTTTACAGCCATCACTTACTAATATGGGGTTTGCGTTCAAAGGCACATCAAATACTAATATCTTTGACGCTAGTTCGCAACAAGTAATTAATGACTTAGATTATCAGTTCACTGATAGTGAGAGAAAGGCTATTTCCCGCTCTAACGAGATTAATGATTTGTCGGGATCTAAGTCTTCTGAGTTTATTGTTACTATGGGATCTTCTTCGTCTTACGTTTCCCCAATGATAGACCTGTCTAAGAAGTCTTCTTTGTTTATCCAGAATAAGATTAATAACGATTCGACTGACGAGCATACACGTTATGGTAATGCGTTGACAAGATATATTTCTAAGAAGGTAGTTCTTAAAGACGGTCAAGAAGCGGAAGACATTAAAGTCTTCATCACCGCTTATCGCCCGTTCGATACTGATGTTGAGGTTTACGCTAAATTCTGGAACAACCAAGACCCAGAAGATTTCAATGATAAAGTTTGGACTAAATTATCATACGATGATGATAGCAATACTGTTTATTCTTCTTCAGCCAATACTTCTGATTTCATTGAATATGAGTTAAGCGTGCCTACTTCCAATACTGTTGATTATGGTGCGTTTTCTAACACTGACACTGAAACTGCTACTTCCCTGACTGGAACTATTACAATAGCTAATAACAGTAATATTATCACTGGAGCTGGTACGGCTTTCGATACAGAACTCTCCGCCGGTCAACGGATTAATGTTGTTTCAGGTAGTTACGAAGCGATCAGAACAGTTACTAATATCGCTAACTCTACTCAGATAACTGTAGATAATGGTCTTATCGCGTCCAATAGTGCAGCGTTGCATTATGTGTTCTCCACTGTAGGCAACGACGGTATTGTTGAATATGAAAACACTGCTGGTTCTAGGTTCATTGGATATAAAGAAGTTGCTCTTAAAATCGTACTTCTTTCGTCTAATGCAGTTAAGGTTCCAAAGGTGGATGACATTAGAGCTTTGTGTTTGCAGGTATAAAATGAGTACCAAACCCAATGAAAGCTTTGTTAGAGCCGATTGTAACTCTGGAGCGGTGTTGAATACGGACAACACCGCTCTGGGCGCTTATAGGGCTGCTAGAAAAAGAAATAAAGAAATTGATGCTTTGAAGGAAGAAGTCAAAGACATTAAAGGTATGTTGTCTCAGATACTAGAAAAATTAAACTAGATAATTACTATACTGCTAAATACACTTATTAAAAGAAGAAAGCTCTATGACAGTCACAGTATCAAATACTTCTAACACCAATACGTTTGATTATTGGCGTAATAGAACAAACGAAATAGCTCATGCAGTAACCACATTTGCAGTTACTACTGAGTCTAACACCGCCGCAGGTAATGCCGCTATTAGTGGTACATTCACATCAAATGCTATGGTTGTTAACTCTAATATCAGTGTGGGCAACAGCACTGTGAATACGCAAATTACGGCGGGTAATGTCAATCTGAATGGCTCAAGGCTTCATATTGGTAACTCCACGATCAACTCTGTGATGACAGAAGCGGGGCTTGTCGTCAGTAACTCCTCAGCGGCGGTAACAATATCACCTGCTGGTTCTGATGGTGACGCTAATAACGCAGCTTATCTCGGCGGCGCTGCAGCTGCNACA